>Ga0302325_10000297_pt1 | contig 142546 bp, 143 predicted proteins | sample Palsa_T0_2_FD_201948 | JGI IMG/M metagenome (GOLD analysis project Ga0302325, IMG submission 201948) | Peat permafrost microbial communities from Stordalen Mire near Abisko, Sweden - Palsa_T0_2 | ecosystem: Environmental > Terrestrial > Soil > Palsa > Peat permafrost | place: Sweden: Abisko...
GCTCTTGCAAATCGTCCCGTAGTCGCCAAGCTCGCGCCGCCTCCGCCGGCGGTACCGTTTGCCGCGAAGCAGCAAATGCTGCAGCAGCATCCCGGCACCCCGGTAGCACCGGCGCAATTACAGACCTTGCGCGCCCAGGTCGCTCGCCAGAACCCGGCGCCGGCGCGCATGCAAGTCCAGACGATCAACGCGAAGCAGGTTCATGCGGTCACCCCGACGGTGCGCCCCGGTCCTGCGCCGACCTTTGCCGAGCGCAAGGCCCAGCCCCAAACAGCTCCAAAGCCGGCGCCTGGCCAGATCCCGCATACCCAACCAGGTCCCGCTCCGGCCGCCCATCCGCAAAATGTTCCTCCGCCGGCCCGTGAGCAGGCTCAGCCTCCGGTGCGCCAAGCTCCTCCACCGGCCCGTGAGCAGGCTCAGCCCCCGGCTCGCGAGACGCCCCCACCCGCCCGTGAGCAGGCTCAACCGCCGGTCCGCCAGGCTCCGCCTCCGGCCCGTGAGCAGGCTCAACCCCCAGTCCGCCAGGCCCCGCCTCCGCGCCCTGAGGCGCAGCCGAAACGCGAGACTCCGCCTCCGGCCCGTGAGCAGGCTCAACCCCCCGTCCGCCAGGCCCCGCCTCCGCGCCCTGAGGCGCAGCCGAAACGCGAGACTCCGCCGCCGGCGCAAAAGGCCGCTCCGCCAAAGCCTGCGCCAAAGAAGGAAGAGAAGAAAACCGAGGAGAAGAAGAAGCCCGAAGACAAGTAACTCGGCCCAGGCCGGCTCGTAGCGAAGGCGCGACCGGCCTGTCTCACATCAGGGTGTACTTTCGCTAAACACAACGTCAGTAGTATTTGCGGATAAGAACGCTCGCTCACGCGCGCGGCTCGGTTTCAGCCGATTACGGAGCCGTACCATCAGGGAGCAGATGCGCAATATTTACGACGCGATGTTTAGTATGAGTGCATTTGGTGGACGGCGGGGGGCTCGAACCCCCGACCCCGGCATTGCGAACGCCGTGCTCTCCCAACTGAGCTAGCCGCCCACGCGGGTCAACGACATCTACAAATTTACCATGATTCTGTTAAAATGAAATCGCAATGAAGACCGTCGATGAGTTAGAACGAGAGTACACTCCCCTCCGCGAACAGGCGCTGTCCGTGCGGAGGTATCTTTGACGCTCCCGCGCAGAAATCCAAGCTCGAAAAAGTAGAACAACAGGTCTCCGCGCCGGACTTCTGGAATCAGCCGGAAAAGAGCCAGAAGGTCATGCAGGAGCGCAAGCGCCTGGAAAACAATATCGGCAACGAGCAGCGCATCGCCTCCCTTACCTCGGATCTCGATACGCTCTTTGAACTGGCCCGCGAGGGCGAAAACGTCAATGGCGATATCGAGCGCGATCTGCAATCGTTCGCCCAGTTTGTGGAGCGCGTGGAAACCCACATGCTGCTCTCCGGCGAGAACGACCAGCGCAGCGCCATCATGACCATACATCCCGGCGCTGGCGGCACCGAAAGCCAGGACTGGGCCGAGATGCTGCTGCGCATGTATCTGCGCTGGGCCGAGCGCGAGCGATTCTCCACCGTGATCACCGATCGCCTCGAGGGCGAAGGCGCAGGCATCAAGTCGGTGACCTTCGAAGTGAACGGCGAAAACGCTTACGGGCTGTTGCAGTCGGAGATCGGGGTGCATCGGCTGGTGCGCATCTCGCCCTTCGACGCCAACGCGCGGCGGCACACTTCGTTCGCGTCGGTCTTCGTGTATCCGCAGGTGGACGACGAGATCAAGATCGACATCAAGCTCGACGATCTGCGCATCGATACCTTCCGCGCTAGCGGCGCCGGCGGCCAGCACGTCAATATGACCGATTCGGCGGTGCGCATCACGCACTTCCCGACCGGCATCGTGGTGCAGTGCCAGAACGAGCGCTCCCAGCACAAGAACCGCGACAGCGCCATGAAGCAGCTTAAGGCCCGGCTGTACGAGTTCGAGCTGGAAAAGAAACGCGCGGAGGCGGCCAAGACCGAGGCGACCAAGCTGGACATCAATTTCGGCAGTCAGATCCGCAGCTATGTCCTGGCGCCCTACCGCATGATCAAGGACCATCGCACCAAGCTTTCTTTAGGCGATGTGGACCGGGTGCTGGAGGGCGATATCGAGCCCTTCATCCACGCTTACCTGGTCTACCGCAAGACCGGCAGAATCGCGGGCGACGACAAGGACGAGCTGCCCGAGTGAGCGTCGCCGAAGCTGCCGCGTTGATCCGTGCCGGTAAGCTGGTCGGCTTCCCGACGGAGACCGTCTACGGACTGGGGGCTAATGCGCTCGACGCCGCGGCTGTGGCGCGCATCTTCGCGGTAAAGGGGCGGCCCCTCGGCAGTCCCTTGATCGTACACGTAGATTCGCTCGATATGGCCCGCGGTTTGACGCTCGACTGGCCGGATGGGGCCGAGCGGCTGGCGCGCAAGTATTGGCCCGGGCCGTTGACGCTGGTGCTGCGCAAGCAGGCATCGATTCCGGACATCGTCACGGCGGGCCTCGCGACCGTGGGCCTGCGTGTGCCAGCCCACCCAATGGCCCTGGCGCTCATTCGCGCGGCCGGCGTACCGATCGCCGCGCCCAGCGCCAACTTGTTCACCGAGCTTTCGCCGACCATCGCGGAGCACGTGCGACAATCCCTGGGCGATGCCGTCGATTTCGTCCTCGATGGCGGAGCAGCGTCGGTCGGCATCGAATCGACCGTCCTGTCGCTCGCAGGGGCGCAACCCGTGCTCCTGCGGCCGGGCATGATTTCTATTACGGAGATCGAGTCGCTGATCGGCCCTGTCGACCGGATGGAAGGCGGCGCCGGCGCGCACGCTTCGCCCGGCATGCACCCCCGCCACTACCGGCCGCGCACGCCGCTGTTGTTATGGAACGCGGGCGAGCCCACCCCCGCGGGTCGCGGCGCATGGTTGCGCCTTGGCCGCGAGATGCCTGCCGAACCTCGGGTCTACGCCACGCTGCTCTATGATGCGCTGCACCGGCTGGATGCTGAAGGGCTCGACTGGATCGGCGTCGAGCGCCCGCCCGACACTGCGGAATGGGCGGGCGTGCTCGACCGGCTAACCCGCGCCGCCACTCTTTGAATTACGATTTGCCGCGCGCGGCTTGCCGGGCATGCCGCGACAAAGCGAGGTGCGATGCCGCCGCGCTACCCTCCCGCTGCAGCGCTCCCGTGACAGCCCGTGAACGCTTCGCCGAGGGCTTGGTCTTTGTCCCACTTTGGCCCTTGGCACGATCTTGCTCGGCCTTCTTGCGGGTGGCCTCTGAAGTCCGCCCGCGTTTCGGCGCGGGCAGGTCCACTCCCGCGCGGCGCGCCTTGCTCAGCCCGATGGCGATGGCCTGCTTGGCGTTCCGCGCGCCATGTTTGCCCTCCCGTATGTGGTCCATTTCCTCGCGCACGAATTCTCCGGCTTGCGTTGATGGCGCCTTGCCTTCGCGGGCGTCTTCGCGGGCCCGCTCCAGAGTCTTTTTTTCCGGCATTTCCACCTCCACCGGTTGCCAGCAAAAAGCGTGCCAATGTGACTGCGGTGCTATAACCGCTGTGGATCGTCCGCCGTCAGCACGCCGCGCACGTTGCCGGTGTTCAGCGTGCCGGCCGGCTCAAACAGCAGGACGTGAACTTCCTCGTGGGCCACCGGGCGGTGCTCCACGCCTCGCGGCACAATCAGGAACTCGCCTTCGCCGAGCTCCATAGCCTGCTCGCGGCCCTCGCCATCACGGTAATCCATGCGAAAGGCGCCGCGGACCACCAGGAACAATTCATCCTCCGCTTCGTGACGATGCCAGACGAACTCGCCCTGAAACTTGGCTACTTTGACCTGCTGGCCATTTAGCTCGCCGAGAATTTTCGGACTCCAGTGGTCCGTGAACAGGGACAGTTTCTCCGCGAGATTTATCTTTTGCATTGGCGCTCAGGCCCGCTGCGCGGTCCACTTGGCCTGCCCGTATTCGCCCAACCGCACCACTCCTTCGATGCGGTCGCCCTGCACGTCGCCGGCGAATTCGTAATGCAGATGGGTACCCTGGATGCGCTGGCTGCTGCGGATCGAGACACGCCGCCCATCCACGTCGCCGGTCAAGCTTCCGGTGAGAATATCGCCCCGGTGGGTGCCGCTCAGCGTAGCTTCGTGCTGTGCGATGGTCAGGTGGTGATGTGACAATCCGGACATGAAGATCAGCTCCGCGTTCCACTCTCCGGCGACATTGACGGACGGGGCCTCGATTTCCGGAACAGCGATCTTCGGCGGCTTGGCCAGCAGCTTGTAAATCGCCGCTGCCGCAATCCGGTCGTCGCCGGGCATCATCATGTAGGGCATGATGACGATGGAACTCGGCTGGCCGTCCCGGCGCGTGCCGCTCCCGCCGTTCACGGCGATGCGCGGCTGGCCGTGATAGAGGATTTCCTCCGCCTCGGCGCCGGTGATACCCAATTGCCGCGTGTCCCAGCGTAGCCGCAGGCGGGGAGCGTGGTTCGAGAGATCCGCGGGTTGCAGGATCTCGCTCGAGACGCCCGGCACGCGAGTGGCCTGCTCCGCGATATTGTCGAGCCACGACTGCCACTGCTTCCATTCGGCGTCGTGATCGCGCTTCACCCACATCTCGACGGCGGCGAGCATACCCATGATCTCCTCTTTGCCTACCTTGAGGGAGCGCCCGAAGGCATGGTGAGGCGCGCTATTGATCCAGGCCGCGTGTATCAGGTCTTTCGGTCCCAACAGCAGCCCCGCCGCCTGCGGACCGCGCAGACACTTTCCGCCGCTGTACGCCACCATGGTGGCGCCCTGGCGCAAATGAATATTCGGAATGGTAAGGGTTTCGGCCGCGGCGTCCACCAGCACCGGCACGCCCTTCCGCCGCGCCATGGCGCAGGCATTCTCGATGGAAAGCTCTCCCTTCTCCGCCGCCGGGCAGGAGAGAATCATGACCATGGCGGTTTGCGGCCCCAGGGCGGCTTCGAATTGCGCGGCGGTCTCGACTTCGACCATCTTCACGCCCAGCATCCTCACCGCGTGGTCGTACTCGTTGCGCGAATAGAGCGGCACGACGACTTCATTCTTCAGGCCGGTGAGATCAGGCACGCGCTGCATCTTCTCGGGGTCTCCGCCGGCGATGCATGCGGAAGTAGCGTGGGTCAGGGCCGCGGCGCACCCCGCCGTGACCATGCCCCAGTCCGCCTTGGTCAGGTCAGCGAGACGTTGGCCCACAGCCTCCATCAGCTCATCCATGTGCACATAGGCATGCGAGGCCGCTTCCATGGCCTGCTTGACCTCGGGCAAGGTCTGCGAGCCGGAAATAATGGTGTAGGTGCCCCTGCAATTGACCAGAGGAGTGACGCCGATGGACTGGTACAGGTTGGCGCCCAACTCGAGCGTGGCCGCGGGCGCGGCCCGTAAAGGCTCCTTTACCGCGGCAGACACTCCGGCCGCGGCCAACATGGCGCCAGAGCGGAATAACCCGCGCCGGCTCACTTTCGAATATGGCATGAAAACCACCCCACTTACGATGATGCTAGTCTGTTTGTGGGCAGCAACGCAAGCGGCGCGCGCCCCGTCTGTCGGCCATGTCGATCAAGTCGCGCTACGAATTCGAGAAGCTCCGCGCGATAGGCGGAATCGTACGCAAGGCTCTGGACTCCATGGCCGCGGCGGTACGGCCCGGAGTCGCCACCGCGGAGCTCGATCGAATTGGGGCGGAAGTGCTCGCCAGGCACGGCGCCGAATCCGCGCCGCCGAAGGTTTACGGCTTCCCGGCCGCCGTTTGCATCAGCGTCAACGATGAGGCGATTCACGGCATACCGGGCAGCCGCGTCATCCGCGCCGGAGATCTGGTGAAGCTCGACCTGGTGGCCGAGAAGGATGGGTTTTATGCCGACGCGGCCGTCACCGTCACCGCCGGCGAGGCCACCGAAATGGCACGTAGGCTGGTGCGCTGTGCCGAAACGGCCTTCCACCACGGCGCGGAAGCCGCGCGGGCCGGCAACCGGGTCCACGACATCGGACGGGCGGTCGAGCGCGAAACCCGCCACTGCGGTTTCAGCGTGCTGCGCGAGCTATGCGGCCACGGGGTAGGCCGCGGCATCCACGAGCCGCCGACCGTGCCCAATTATCACGACCCGCGTTTTCGCGCGCGGCTTACCGAAGGGCTGGTTATCACCATTGAACCGATTGTGGCCGCCGGCGAGGGCCGCACGGAGCTGCAGCCGGACGGCTGGACCATACGCACGGCTGACCGCAGTCTCTCGGCCCATTTCGAGCACACCGTGGTGATCACCCGCGGGGCGCCGCTGCTGCTGACCGGGAATTGAGACGCGGAGACACGGTGACGCGGAGACACGGTGACTGCGAGCGCTGGTCAGACATCCCGCGCCACCCGAAAACCGATATGGCCCGTCGAAGTGTCCGGCTCGGTTCCCGTGCGCGCCGCGTTGCGATACCTGCGGCAATAGGATTCGTGACACAGATAAGAGCCGCCCTTCATCACGCGTGTGGCTCCCGAAGGCGGTCCAACCGGATCCGTGCGCGTGGTCTCCACGTGCCACAGCGCATCGAAGAAATCGGCGCACCATTCCCAGGTATTGCCGACGGCGTTGAAGAGTCCGAAGCCGTTCGGCTCGAAGGTATCCGCGGGCGCGACATTGGTGTACCCGTCTTCGCCGAGATCGACATCGGGAAACCTTCCTTGCCAGATGTTGCACATGTGGCGGCCGGCGGGAGTCAGTTGGTCGCCCCAGGGATAGGTCTTCCGATCGAGCCCGCCGCGCGACGCGCACTCCCATTCGGCTTCGGTGGGCAGCCGGTAGCCCGCCCACGCGCAATAAGCCAGCGCATCGTTCCAGGATACGTGTACCGCCGGGTGATGCGGGCGGCCGCGAAGGGATGAGTCCGGGCCTTCCGGATGGGCCCAATCCGCTCCGTCCACCCGCACCCACCAAGGCGCGCCGGGCATGGCCGGTCCCCGCAGAGGCTCCGGCACGTGATTGCGGAAGACGAACGACCAGCCGAAGCGCTCGGCCTCCGTGCGATAGCCCGCCGTCCGCACGAACTCGGCGAACTGCTCGTTCGAGACCGCGTACTTCGAGACGCAGAAGGCGCTCAGAGTCACCTGGCGCACCGGAGCTTCGCCGTCAGTGGGAAACGATTCCGGCGATTCGCTTCCCATGCGGAACGGGCCGCCCTCCAGGCGCACCATGTTTTCGAGCGATCCGCTGGTGGCGCGGGGGCGCGCGGCGGACATGTGCACGGAGCTTTCGATCCGCGCGAGACGCTGCCTGGTGGGCGCACAGCAGGGCGGCATTTCAGTTGGCGGCGGCCTGCTCGGCCGGAACCAGGCGGATCTGGGCGCGAGAGCGCAGCTCCGCGACCTCCCGGAGATAAGCGCGGTGCTGGTTCTGCAGCGTCAAAACACGCTCAATATCGGCGCGCACTTCCTCGAAGCTCGCTCGACCGGCGGCCGTCTTCCCGCGCAGTTCCGCGATGTGGAATCCGAAAGGCGTGCGAAAGACGCCGGTGCGCTGCCCCGGCTCCAGGGCGCGGATTGCGTCTTCGAATTCCTGTACCATCTCGCCGGCAGGGAATTGGCCGAGATCCCCTCCTTTGCCTTTGCAGTCCGAATGTTTTTCCGCAACTTCGGAAAACGGCGCGCCGCGCTCCAACTCGGCCAGCGCTGCTTCGATTCCCGCCCGCGCCTGCTCTTCGGCCTGCTCGCCGTTGACGTGCTTCACGATGTGCGCGGCATGGAAAAGCTCGGGGCTGTGAAAATTCTCGCGGTTGGCCTGATAAAAAGCTTCTACCTCCGCGGGTGTTGCCTGGGCCGCTCCGGCCGCCATCTCGCTACTGATGCGCTGCAGCCGGAACTGCCGCTCGATCTCGCGGCGCAGGAGGGTGTCGTCGAATGCTTCGCGGCAGCCTCCCGTTAATTTCTGCCGCTTAAGCGCCTGCTCGAAGGCGTTCGCGTCGATAGGCCGCGGATCGTTGGCAGCGGCTTGCTCGACCAGCACCCGATCGATAGCCGAGTATTCCGCCGCTGCCCGCAGACGCCGCGCGCGCTCGGCCTCGTCGGGAATTGTCTTCCATCGCAGATCGCGGCCAATGCGCTCGGATTCCTGGCGGATCAACTCCTCCGATACGGCTTGACCATTCACCAGGTATGGCATGGGTCACTTTTGTGGGACGTTGCACGATGCGGAGCAGTGCCCTAGATAGACCAGATAGGCGTTGAGGGCAGCCTCATTTGCTGACTCTAACTGACTGGGGATGCCGTACAACTGATTCTGCACGGCAGTGTTCAGGTAGCTGTTGTAGTAGGCTTGGGCCTGGGTCTGAAGGACCGTATCCCCACTCGCCGACACGGACGCCGGGCCCTGATTGCCGAGTTCGCCGTAGTTTCCGTAGGGATATGCCGTGGTAGCGCTGTAATCGTAGAACTCGAACTGGGGGTAGCTGCCCGTCGTGGGATTTTTAACCGGCGTCGTGGCGCAGGATTTCCAGAAGGTGTACATCCCCAACTTTCCACCACCGTACGTCCCCGAACCCGCCGGGTTCACCGTGACGTCCACGGTACGGAAGGCGATGGCGTGGCTGGGGGATCCGCTCGCTTCTGGGTATTCGTCGCTGGTATGCAGGATATAGGGCTGGCTGGTTTGCCCGTTGGGGTTCGGGTTGGCGCACGAGATCCCAGGCGCCAGGCGGTGCTGTTGGGCCTGGTTGCCCATGAATACGGCATCTGCGATGTTTTCGCGGCCGTTCAGATAATACACCATGTCCGACGGGTTGCTTCGCCAACTGTTATTGCCAAGCGCCAGGTAGTAGAAGAAAGGCAGTATGTCCACGCTGGAACAGACGAAGGAACTGGAGATCGACGTGTTGTTCTGGCGGTTGGCCGGGTAGCTGATGTACAACGGCACGTTGAGGGCCTCATCGTAGAGCGCGCCGCCCTTTTCATGCATTTCGTGCGATCCACCATAGTCGCCGTGGTCGGAAGTGAAGATCACTACAGTATTATTCCACGGGGCGTTATTGGCGCCATTGGCCTGGAGCAACGTTACGATCTGCCCGATCTTCTCGTCCACCGAAGCCTGGATCCAGAAGTAATAGTTCAGAAACTGAAGCCACCCGTCAAGACTGTTGTTGTACACCGACCCGTATCTGCCATTCGCGTACGACTGGAAAAAGGCCTGCAATCCGGGCTTCCCGTACTGGTTTGTGGTGGTGTTAAGCGTTGCATATGGCTGGCTCCCGGGGCTGTCCGGGTTGTTCCAGGGGACGTCCCCATTCACGGCAGGGGGCGCCACGGTGTATAGGCTGCTGTCATACGCGGGGATGGTCTCGGTTTCGCACGAGGTGGTGCAGGTAGTTCCGCCGTAGGTGACCTCGGTGGTTTCGGTTGGCGGGGGCAGGTATCCCGCGGCCAAGGGGTTTGCGGCGCTGCAGTAGTAGCCGCTGCACCCCGATGCCGGCGCCAGCGCGAAGGCGTACGGGAAGGCCTCTATGTCGTGCGCATTAACGAAGCTGACGGCGAGGAACCAAGGCGATGCTGGTATGTGCTGCGCCCAGAATTCCGTGAAAGCATAGGCGATCGCAGCATCGTTAAGCTGTAAGTATTTGCCGGGCGCGACGGGCGGGTTCTCGCCGCTCGGGAAGGTTGACTTGTAATCCGGGATGTCGTGTCCCTCGAGGAAATCGCCGCCGTTGCCTTCGTCCATCATTCCGTTTGGCGAGGGGTACGCCTGGCCGTAGCCGAACGGGCTCGTGGTGGTCTCCAGGTTAGGAATGCAATACGGGTTGGTAAACCCAAAGTCCACGGGGCCGGCGCCGCCCTGGAAGCAGTTCCCCGAGGGAGCCGGCTCCTGGGGATTGGCGGACAGGTGCCACTTCCCAATCCAGGCGGTGTCATATGAACTGCTCCCCGACCCGTCTCCATACTCCAGCACCTGCGAGAGCACGTCCCCGATGGTCGGGAATCCTCCATCGGAGTACGGCAGGAGCGAAGGGGGGTAGGGATTGCCGGGGGCCTGCGTTTCGAAAATGCAGGTCTGTTGCGCGTACAGACCTGTCAACAGGGTGGCCCGCGACGGCGAGCAGCTGGTCGCGGCCACGAAATAGTTCGGGAAAACATATGAGCTGTTCCGCACATAGGCTATGTTCGGCAGCAGATCGTCGATGGCGGACTGTCCCCCTGACGGCAGCCAGCGCGGCGCGCGAATCTGGTCCGTCATGATCAGTAGAATGTTGGGCTGGGTGTAGCCGCACTGGATGTACGTCGTTCCAGGGTTTCCGCAGGAATCATGGCCGGCGGCCAGCGCGCCAGTGGGCGGCGGATACAGGCCCAGCGCGATGGTGTCCGGCGCAGCGGGCGCGATGTTCCCAAACGAGTCCTTGTAGTAGTGGATCGCGGCGTCGTGGGCGCTGGCCGATGCACCCCCGCGCTGCAGTATCGCTCCCGCGGCGGCTGCCGCTCCCAATGCGCCAAGAAAATTCCGACGGCTAAGGCCGCTTCGGTTCGGATCGTCCTGCCTCTCATGCATACGGCCTCCCTCCGGATGTACGAAATGTCCAGTATGGTTAGTATGCATAGTATGCACGCGGAGATAGCTCGCTGTCAATTCGCTTTTGTCAATCGCTTTTAGTGCCCGCGTATCGGCAGTGGTGGCTGTTTTACAATCGAAGTACGCATGCCTTCCGCCGAGAGAGTGCAGTGGGCCAAGATTCGGAGCGCCATTCTGGCCGCCTCCGCCATCTCCGTCCTCGGGGTGCTCGTCTATTTGCTGAGCGGCGGCACCTGGCTGAAGGCCAAGACCTTCCTCAGCACTTATCTACCCGATTCGACCGGCGTGACTCTCGATACGCCCGTGCTGCTGAATGGCGTCCACATCGGCAAGGTGGACGGGCTGCGCCTCACCAAGTCGAAGGATCCCAACCGCGTGATCGAAGTGCGGCTGAAGGTCGAGGAGGAGTTCCTCCCGCACATTCCCGAAGACTCGCGCACCGGCGTAGACTCCGCGACAATGCTCGGCGACAAGTACATAGACATCACCATGGGCCGCAGCCCGCGGCCCGTGAGACCCGGCGGGGAGCTGCGCTTCCGCCCGCCCAGCGCCCTGGTGAAAAGCATCGATCTGGAGCAGCTCGAAGTACAGTTGCGGGGCATCGACCAGATCATTACCGACGTCCAGGACGGCAAGGGGAGCCTGGGTGTATTCGTGGCCGGCGACCAGATGTACAGCAGTGTGCTGGACGGAGTCACGCATATAGACAAGAGCTTGCGCGCCGCCGTCAGCACCAACACCCGACTGGGCCAGTTCCTGTACAGCGCCCAGGGGATCGAAGAACTGAGCGCGCCCGTGCACCAACTCGACGACCGGCTAGCGAAGTTCGAAGCCAGCCCTTACCTGCGCAATACATCGCAATACGACCAGGTCCGCGATCAAATCGAACAAGTGCGCCGCACGCTGGCGGATCTGAATGCGGGCAAGGGCGCCGGCGGACAGCTGCTAGCCAGCGACGCCGCTTACATCGAGTGGAACCGGCGCCTGGCGGCCTGGATCGAATCGGTGGACGCGCTGAATTACGGCGAGGGCGCCATGGGCCATCTGCTGGTGAATGCGCAAACCTACGAATCTCTCCATGGCATGCTACAGGACCTCGCCACCACGGTGAAGGAATTTCGCGAGGATCCGCAGAAGTTCCTGCGGCTTAAAATTTTTTGATGCGACCGTTACGGAGCGAACGAGTTGGCCTGCGGCCCCATCAAAAAAGTAAGGAACTTGGGATAGTCCAATGCAATATTGGACAACGCCATGTGGGCTCGGGGCGGGGCGGACGCCATAGCTCGCTCATAAGGGCCAACAGAGGGAAATAAGCTGTGGCAAGCGCGACAACCAGCAGGATTGTTTGGTGGCTACTTCCCCGAACGACTTCGTGGGCGCGGCGTCGGCAGATCGGCGGATAGGGCATTTTCCGTGCTGGCATGGATAGGTCCAGGCTGGCCGACCAGCACTAACGGCTACACAGGAGTATCTCCGGGCCGATGGCTGCCAGAGCCTGGGATCAGAATAGGCATATTGACAAGAAGCCGCTGGTGCCCTATGATGTAAAGTACTTTTCGTTGCGCTCCTTTAGATCACTAGCCGCTGAGGTGCTGATGAATTTCCCACTGATGAAGCAGCCGAGCGCCTTGCTTCCAATCGCAATGTCCGTAGCCGCCCTGACTTTGGTGCTGGGTGACGTTGCGATATTTGGCGTCGTGCATGAAGCCGATGAGGGGACCGCGGCTCATCTCTGGCAACTTCTCATGGCTGGACAGGTACCAGTAGTCGCGTACTTTGCGCTGAAATGGCTCCCGCGTGCTCCAGGACACGCGTTGCGTATGCTCGCGCTCCAAGCCGTCTCGGCCCTCGCCGCATGCGCCCCCGTCTACTGGTTCAAGCTGTAATGCCCGCGACGGCCTGACACGGAACGCAAATTGTAAACGAAATCGCCGAGACTTAACAGAATGTCTCCTTCAAGCATTGCGTATTCCACGCGAACGATGAAGCGACCATTTTGATGTCGTCGCCCACCGTAAGCGGGAATTGGTCAGACCGCCTTCGGAGGGGGGAACCATCTAATGCACGCCACGCCCCCACGAAACGGCAATATACCGGCGGCGAGACCACCCTTATTTTTAACGCCTATGCGTCAGGAGCGGGCTCCCTCAGCGTTCAACGGCTCTATGGGGTGCCTGTACGATTCGTGGCGGGCGGGGCAATGCGATTCGATTGCAGTTGTTGAGCGATCATTACCGGTTCCACGGCGGAGCCCGCAACATTGCGCGGATTGAAGTGTCCGTCCTCTACCCAGGCAAGCGCTAAGCCTCCACCAAGGTAGGGATGCAGCACGGCGAGCGACGTGAGCGGCACGATATACCTTTTGGACTTAATCAGGGATTCGAGCACGCTGCGCACCGCGCTGCTACGGGGCTCCGTACCTGGAACCTGCGCGATGACGAAACTCGAGAATAGAAGATCGGGATGCCGTATGCGGTAGCGCACCAGGCACTTGGCCGCCTGTTTAGGCGTCATAATGCCCAGGTCGGCCCCGAAGCTGCGGTGAACGGCCTTCGGATAGTAGAAGTCGATCGCCTGCCTGGCGAAGTCTGCGCAATTGTGAAACAGAAGGTTGAAATGGCTTTTGTTCGAGCGGGAGTTGAACGCCTGAATGAACTCATCGTCCTGCTCTTCGGTGGTTTCGATTTCAAACGTATAAATCGTCCGGTCATAAGCGGCGCCGATCAGTTGCGTCCAATCTCCCTGTGGCATGCTGCCGTCACTTTCGTCGGGCGCGACGTCCTCCAAGTGTTCCCGCCGGTAATCGTCGCGCAGCAGGGCGACATCTTCGGTGCTTACCTTCTGCGGAACTTGTTCCGCCCCAGCCACGGCGTAGAGGTACGGGATCAGGGGAATAGCGATCCAATCGTATCCGGCGATCCGGTGGTACCGGCTGATGACTACACCCTGCTCTCCCTCGTCGCAGCGCCGCAAGGAGAGCAATGAGTCCGCGCAAACACGCGAAAGATAAATTGCCGCGTGCCCCGTGGGAGTCATGCCGCCGAAAGCGCCGAACGGCTCTTCCAGAAAGAGCGCCACGTCGGCGCGCGCCATAGCCGCGCCCAACAGCAGCCATATAAAAGATACTTGCAAGCTCTTCATTACCGAGCGTCCACCATATGCAGAGCATGTAGCTTGCCACAACCCGTCCGCCAGTGTCTCTGCCAAGACGTCACAACTATGGAGACGTTGCCGATCAGTGCGATGTTTCTCGTTTTCAACGACGTAACCTCGGCACATTCGAGCAACGTCGGAAGAGACACGAGGTCGAATGGAGGCCTAAGTCAGGGCGCTAACTATAACAGCGCGGGGTCCAGGGCATTCGATACTGCCGGAGAAATAACTCGCGGCTCGCCGTGTAGAAACCGGAGCAACTCATCTTGCGAGCTTTCAAAGTAGGAATCCAGAAACTCCTGCAAGGCCAGGCGCCGCAGCGTATCGCGCGAAACGGCCGGCGCGTATACGAAAGCGCGGCCCGCTTTGGCGCGGGTGATGAGGCCGCGCCGCGCCAGGCGGTCAAGCACCGTCATCACCGTGGTGTAGGCCAGCGGGTGGCTCTCGGCGACTGCTTGGCGCACATCCTTGACGCTGCCTTCGCCCAGCGCCCAAAGCGCCGTCAGGCAGGCGAGTTCCAGCGGCGGCGGAATGTCGCGCGCGACGCGGGCCTTGCGCATCAGACCCCTGGCTTCGGCTCCGCGGGCTGTAGCGCCTGGAGCAGTTTGCTGGCAAACGGGGAGTTGTTTTTCGGCGCCTCCGCGGAGAGCGACGGCTGCTTGGGCTCAGGTTGGTTGGGCTCATGCTGCGCGGGCTCCGGGCGGGCGGGCGGGGGCATCGCGGCGGGAGCCTCAGCCTCGCCGTCGCGCAGATATTTGTCCTTCTTCAGCAGCACGCGCTCGAGCGGCACGCTATAGCCCGTGAAGCAGCCCTCCACCTGGCGATCGGTGTCGAGCAGGTGACGCATGCACTCCATTTTGGAGTCCATGTCGTCCAGGTAGTGGAGCAGCATCGCTTCCGGGAAAACGGGCACTTTGGGCGATCCGAATTCCAGCCGGCCGTGGTGGCTGATGATCATGTGCTCCACGAGCGACCGCAGCCTCGGCGGAAAATCCGGAATATCGTGCAGCTTCTCGTCCACCATCCGCACGCCCAACAGCATATGACCAAGCAACTGGCCTTCGGCGCTGTAGCTGAAGCCGCGCTCGTAGCTGAGCTCGTGGATCTTGCCGATATCGTGCAGCACCGCGCCGGTCACCAGCAGGTCTACATCGATGTTGCGGTAGTGTCCCGCTGCCAGGCGCGACAGGTGGCAGAGCGATAGCACGTGCTCGATCAGCCCCCCGAGGTAGGCGTGATGGATCTGCTTGGCGGCCGGCGCAATGCGGTAGCGGCGTGCTATGTCGTCATCGTCCAGCAGAGCCTCCAGCAGGTTCCGCAAGTGCGGATTACCGATTTCCGCGACGAATTGGCGCAGTTCCCGCCACATCTCCTCTGGATCGCGCGTAGACGCCGGGAAGTAGTCCGTAAAATCGACTTCACTGTCGTCCAGTAGACGGATTTTATGGATGGTCAACTGCGGGCGGTTGTGGAAGATCTGCAGCAGACCTTTGATTTTGACGAAGTCGTCGCGCTCGAAGGTCTCCATCACCTCGGCGACGTTGTCCCACATTTTGGCGTCCAGCTCTCCGGTGCGATCGCCGATCAGCAGAGACAGGTAAGGATCGCCCGTCTTCTTCTGGCGGATCTCTTTGGAGCAAACCAGAAAGCTGCCGGTTATGGTTTGATCCGGTTCGAGCTCCTTTACATAGGGCGATTTCATCGAGTCAATCGCGTAGCTACTGGTTAGGCGGGGCCGCCGCGGGCGTGGAGGACGCAGGTGTCGAGGCTGCAGGCGTCGAGGCCGCCGGTGTGGAAGACGCAGGCGTCGAGGACGCAGGCTTGGTGGTGGCGGCGGCCGTCTTGACCGTGCCGCCGGTAAACGGAATCGGGATGAACAGCAGCTTCTTGCGCTTCTTGTGCCTCGCCACTTCTTCTTTGGTGACCGTCTGCGGCTTCAACTGTTCGATCTCTTTCCAACTGGTGTCCTTGCCGGGAGCCGCGCCGCTATCGACGTAACCCTTGCGGATCTCCAGAAACGCGTCTTCGCGCAGCTTGGTCAGATAAGTGCGCACCTTCGGCTGCATCTGCGGCATCGACAGGCGCTCGCTGATCTCGCCTTCCACCTGTTCGTAGGTGGCTAATCCCGCCGCGTACCGTTCTTCTATTCTCACTATGAGGATCCCCGCCGGCACGTGGATCGGATCGCTCACATAACCCTTGTTCTGGGTGAAGACGATGTCTTCGATTTGCTTGATCAACTGGCCGCGTTTGAACGCAGGCAATTCGCCGCCATTGCGGGCGGTTTCCAAGTCGTCGGAATTGGTGACTGCCAGGTCGCCGAATTTCTCGCCCTTGCGCGCGCGCACCACCAGGTCCTTGGCCTTCTTTTCCGCGGCGGCCACCTGCTCGGGTGTCTTACCTTCCGTCGAGATCAGGATCTGCTGCAGGAATACCTGCTCCTGGCGCATGAAATCGTTCTTGTGCTCTTCGTAGTATTTCTTTTTATCCGCTTCCGGAATAGAAATCCGCGAGCTGATCTCCTGGCCGATGACGCGCTGCGTCAGGAGCATGTTTTTCATCTGCTGTTTCCAGTCCTCAAACAGCATGCCGGTCTGCTCGTGGATGAAGTCGTGGAACTTGTCCGGATCGGTGATCTTGCTTTGTACCTGCATTTCGGCGATGCGTTTGGTCACGTCGGTGTCGACGCTGAGGTTGAGGTCTTTGGCTTTCTGGACCAAAAGGAGCTGGTCGATCTGATCGCGCAACGCGTCGGCCGCCTGCTGCCGGACGGCCTGCTGCAGCTTTGGGCCGGTGAGACCCTGCTGGCGGAACTCAGCCTCGAGTTCCAGCCGTTTGTGGTCCAGGTCGCCCCTGGTTATGATCTCGCCGTTCACTCTGGCCACGATCTCTTCGACGACGTGTACGTCGGCCGCCACGGCGCCCGACAGGGAGGCCGCCCCGATCAAAGAAAGACGGAGAAAGAGACTACGATACATACCGATATTCTAGCATTTGGTCGGCCATCCATCAGCCATCTCCCAGCAGTGCTACTGCCGTAACTGTTCGAGCCGCTGTCTCAGGAACTCCAGAACATCGCCGGGCGCCGTGGCGCCATCGAGCGGCAGAATAAGCACGCCCGCGGGCGTGAACTGCGCGCCACGGGTGTGGCTGACCAAATCCATCAGGCGCGCCGGATCGATGTGCGTCTCCTGGTGGAATTTCACGTTCAACAGAGCGTGGCGCCGGTCGATCGCTTCGATGCCCAGCTTTTCGGCCGCCGTCTTCAATGCGGAATACTCCAGCAGATTGCGCACCGCACCGGGCGCCGGACCGTAGCGATCCTCCAGTTCCTTCTCTACCCGTTCGCGGTCGGCGGGCGTGCCGGCGTTGGCGATCTGGCGATAGGCGCGCAGCCGCTGGTTTTCGTCGGCGATGTAGTCGGCCGGAATGCGTATGTCCAGCCCCAGGTTCAGGCTGGAGTGAATCTCCGCCGGAACCTCTTCGCCCTTCAGTTCGCGGACCGTCTCTTCGAGCAGACGCACGTACATGTCGAAGCCGACAGCGTTGATGTGCCCGTGCTGCTCGCCTCCGAGCAGATTGCCGGCGCCCCGCAGTTCCAGATCGAGGGCGGCAATTTTGAATCCCGCGCCAAGGTCGCTAAATTCCTTGAGCGCCGCCAGCCGCTTGCGGGCGACTTCGGTCAGCTCGCTGTCCGGCGGTACCAGCAGATACGCATAGGCGCGACGGTTGGAGCGGCCCACGCGCCCGCGAAGCTGGTAGAGCTCGGCCAGCCCGTAGCGCTCCGCGTTCTCGATAATCATGGTGTTGGCGAGCGGAATATCCAGCCCATTTTCTACAATCGTAGTACACACGAAAACATCGTATTCGTGGCGCATGAAGCGGAGCATGGTTTTTTCGAGCTCGGCCTCACCCATCTGGCCATGTCCGACGCCTATGCGGGCTTGCGGCAGCAGTTCCTGGATCATCGCGGCGCGCGCCCAGATCGAGTCCACGCGGTTATGCAGAAAGTAGACCTGACCGCCCCGGCCTATTTCGAGTTCAATGGCGGACTTGATCAGCTCCGGCTGGAAATGGGCGACATTGGTTTGAATAGAAAGCCTGTCCTTGGGCGGTGTTTCGATGACCGACATGTCGCGCAAGCCTAGCAACGACATATGTAGTGTTCTTGGAATCGGCGTGGCGCTCATGCTGATCACGTCCACGCTTTTCTTGAGCTGCTTCAGGCGCTCCTTATGCTTCACGCCGAAGCGCTGCTCCTCGTCCACAATCACCAACCCAAGGTCCTTGAAAACCACGTCGGCGGAAAGCAGCCTGTGTGTGCCCACCACCAGATCGACTTTGCCCTCGGCCAAGTCCGCCAGGACTGCCTTGATCTCTTTGGCGGTGCGGAAACGGCTGAGCATCTCGACGCGGATCGGGAAGGGCTGGAAGCGGCGCTTGAAAGTCTCGTAGTGCTGGAAAGTGAGGACAGTCGTGGGAGCGAGCACGGTAACCTGCTTGCCATCGCCCATGGCTTTGAAGGCGGCGCGCATGACCACTTCCGTTTTGCCGTAGCCCACATCGCCGCACAGCAGGCGGTCCATCGGCTGCAGGCTCTCCATATCGCGCTTGATGTCCTTGATAGCGCTGAGCTGGTCGCGCGTTTCGGTGAATTCGAAGGCATCGTCGAACTCGCGCTGCCAGTTGCTGTCGTGCGAGAAGGCGAAGCCTTCGGCGGTCTTGCGAGTGGCATAAAGCTTGAGTAGCTCGTCTGCCATGTCCCGCATTTTGGCCTTAACGCGGGTCTTGGTGCGGCTCCATGTGGCGCCGCCCATGCGGTCGAGGGCGGGCGCGGATTCGCCGGCGCCGCGGAAGCGCTGCACCAGATCCATGCGGGTCAGGGGCACGTAGAGCTTGGCGTCGCCGGCGTATTCGAGCACCATATAGTCGCCGCGCGCTTCGCCGCGATCGATTTCGCGCAGGCCGAGGAAGCGGGCCACGCCGTGCTCTGCATGCACTACGTAATCGCCGGGCTTCAAATCGATCAGGTCGGCGGAGAAGGTAGCCAGCGCGGACTTGCCGGCCGGCGCGCGCGCCACCAGTTCGGAAGCGTCGAACAGGTCTTCGCAGCCAAAGATGGCGAGGCCGGCATCGCGGAAAACCACCCCGCGGCGGACTGCTCCCCGGATCAGATAAATGGATGCCGCCGATCCAGCCATGTAGGCCCGCTCGGCCAGATATTCGGGCGGCGAATCGGACTGGTCGAGACCGAGCTGGTAGGGCACGCCGTACTCGTGGAAGATATCCGCCACGCGTTCGAGCTCGCCTGTGGATTCGGCAAAGAATGCCACGCGCGAACCTTTTTCAGCCAGGTTTCGCGCTTCGGCTATAGCAACCGCCATGTTGCCGTGGAAGGCCATCGACGGGCGTGAGGGGATGTAGTAACTCACTGTTCCCGGCCCGGTGATAACCTCAAGTTCCTGAAGCTGTATCTGCGGAGCGGAGCCTGCCAGGTTTTCCAGCTCCTCCAGGCGATAGAACATACTACCTGGGTCGTATATGGCGGATGCGGGTGTTTGTTCCAGTCGTTTCCAGAGGCGTTCGGCGGCGCCGCGTGTCTGTTCGGGCTCGTCCCAGAGCACCAGGGGTCTATCGAGCAGCGCAAAGACCGAGTTCGTGCGCGGGCGGACCAGGGGCACCAGCAATTCCCAGCCGGGGAAAGTCTCGCCGATGGCGGGAAGGTCGCGCGAGGGGACCCCGGATGCACGCAGGCGCTCGCCGAGTTCCTCCAGCAACTGCCGTGATTTCTGATACTCCGTCAAGGGTAGTAGAGTGGTCTCTTCGATCTTGAGAACCGAGCGCTGCGATTCCACGTCGAAGCGCCTTATGGATTCCACCAGGTCGCCGAAAAGGTCCACGCGGACGGGCTTACCGGACTCCGGCGAGAATATGTCGAGGATTCCGCCGCGAACCGAGTATTCGCCCACCATTTCCACCGGCTCGCGGCGCTCGTAGCCGACGCTTGTCAGGTGGGCTACTACATCGTCGAGAGGCACTTCGTCGCCTACGCGGAGGGTCAGGGCAAGCTGCCGGTAAAAATCGGCTGACTCGACGCGCAGCAGCGCCGAAGCCACCGGCATGATCGTCACCGGCACGCGGCGCGTGGCCAGGCGCCACAGGCCTATGGCGCGCTGCTCGCAGATCTCGGCGTGCGGCGACATGCCTTGCATGGGAAGAACGTCCAGCGCGGGCAGCAGTTGAGGCCCCGATTGGTCGCGACCCGACGCCAGCAGGTGGTAGAAAGTCTCCACCGCCTCGAACAACGACTCGGCCTGTTTATTGCCATCTACTACAATTGCCAGAGGCCGTTCCGTCAGTTGCCAGAGAAGGACGGAGTAGAGCGCCTTAGCTGTGGTGGTCAGACCGGAAAGGGACAAAGACCCGCCGGCGGGCAAATGCCCCAGCAACTCCTGAAAGGCCGGATGACGGCCCAGGCCCAGAAACAGGTCACGTATGGCGGGGTGAATCAAGGTCGGGTCAGCAGCTTTTCTACTATTCCAGTAGTTGAATAGCCGGGTTCCAGGCTAAGGGCCAGCACGCGGCCTCCGGCAGCTTCGACTTCTTCGCGCCCGGCGATCCAATGCGCCCAATCCGCCCCTTTCACCAGGATATCGGGCAGCAGAGCGGCGATCAGCTCCCTGGGAGTGTCTTCCTCAAACAGGGTAACGGCGTCGACCGCCTGTAGACTGGCTGCCAGTTCGGCCCGCTCCATTTCGGAGATCAGAGGCCGGGTGGGCCCTTTCAGACGCTGCACACTCGCATCCGAATTCAGGCCCAGAACCAGAATATCCCCCATTGAGCGGGCCTGCTCAAGCAGGCGCACGTGGCCAGGATGTAGCAGATCGTAGCAGCCGTTGGTGAAAACCACGGTCTTGCCCGCGAGCTTCCAGCGGGCGCGCTGCCCGATCAGTTCCGGCCGGCTGTAGAACTTCCGCATTCACTTCGAGTGTATAACAACCCGGAATCTCACACCCGTCGAGCGACCAGCGTGGCGACCTGATAAATTACTTGACAACCACCGGGTTGTATGTACATAATATGCATACGTGCAGTCCACGGCAATCTTAAGGCGCAGGGATGCTTTTCGAGTGGGACGAGAGCAAGCGAGAGGTCAACCTCGCAAAGCATTACATCGATTTCCAGGATGCAAAACGGATCTTCGACGGGCCGGTTTTCGAGAGAGGGGAATGGCGTCACGGTGAGGGTCGCACGTTGGCGGTCGGCATAATTGAAGGCATCGAAATCGTAGTGGTCTACGTTATGCGTGGCACACGGAGGCGAATTATTTCAGCAAGGAGGGCAAATCGCAATGAACGGCAGGATTACAAAGACCACCTCAGAGACACGTACGAAGGGCAAGACTGACTTCGAACGCTTGCGCGGCATGCGCGACGAGGACATTGATTACTCCGATATTCCCAAGCTCGACGAAGCCTTCTGGAAAACCGTCAAACTTACCATGCCGGAGCCGAAAGATCGCCTGACAATCCGGCTTGACCATGACGTTGTGGAATGGCTCAAGAAGCACGGCAGAGGCTACCAAACGCGCATCAACGCCATTTTGCGTTCCTACATGAGGGCCCAATCCGATGCGCACCGCTAGCCGAGGCGGTTTTCGGGGGACAGCCCCTTCTGCAAGGCACTCAAATACTCCGCTAAAGTAGCGTCCAGTCGCTCATAGAGCAGAGTGTCAAAGCTCTGCGATCCTTGCCCTGACTGTTCCTGTTGCAAGCTGCGTATATACTCCAGCCGGTCTTCAGGGCGCACGGCAACCGGGGGATAGCCGCCCCGAATCAGGATCAGGTTCATCACCAGCCGTGCCGTGCGTCCGTTGCCGTCGTTGAACGGATGAATGTCCACCAGGCGGCGATGCGCCATAAATGCTGTATCCGCCGTATCGGGCGCCGTTCTAAGCGAGATGGCAAAGTCGCCCATCAGGGACGGGATCTCCGCCGGGGATGGAAACGCATGCATCCCAGTCTCGGTGCGGACGTATCGCGGAAGATCGGCGTACCGTCCGGCGATCTCGGGGCTGGAGCGCTGCATAACCAGCCGATGCAGATTGCGTACATCGCTTTCGGTCAATGGCATCGTTTGGCGGGCCAACTCGCGCACATAGCGGATGGCGTCATAGTGGTCGAGCGCTTCAAGGTGATCTTTGAGCGGTTTGCCGCCGATGGTCACGCCCTTTTCAATCACCAGCGTGGTTTCGACCGGGCTGAGAGTATTGCCCTCGATAGCGTTCGACGTGTAGGTAAGCTCGATGTCGTAGTAATGCTCAAGATTGGCCAGCGCCCCGGGAGACAAAGGCCGCAACTTGTCGAGCCACTCTTTCTTGGCGGCGATAGAGGATAAACGCTCATCCATGCGCTTCACGTCAAGCAATGGCGATCTGACACTTCCGCCGCAGAATATCCAGCGCCATCTGCGTAGAAAACTGGCGTATGCGCGCGCGGTCCCCGATGAACTGGCGGTGCGTCACGCTGCAGGCGCCGGCGTCGGCCAGCCCCACGTAGACTGTGCCCACCGGGGATTTCTTGGTGCCCCCGTCCGGGCCGGCCACACCAGTGATAGACAGCGCATAGGTGGCCCCGGAGTGGCGGCGCGCCCCTCGCGCCATGGCTTCGGCCGCCTCGCTGCTCACCGCGCCGAACTCTTCGATGATTTTTTCCGGAACGCCCAGCCAATCCATCTTCATGCGATTGGCATAGGTGATGAAGCCGCCCAGGAAATAATCGGAACTGCCGGGCACTGAAGTCACGCGCTCACCCAGCAGGCCGCCTGTGCAGCTTTCGGCCACCGCCAGCGTGGCGCGCCGCTTGCGCAGCAGCTCTCCGATCACCTCTTCGAGCGATTGGCCGCTGCGCGAGTAGATGCGGTCCCCCAGCAGCAGGTCGATCGGCCCCGCCACTTCCGCCAGCAGCGCCATGGCCTCCGCCTCGGTCGCGCAGCGCGCGCGCAGATGAATCTGTATATCGCCGGCCGCCGCCAGGATGGTGGTCGCGGGGTTCTCGTATTTCTTGTAAACAGGCGAGATGAGCTGATCCAGATCCGACTCCGGCATGCCGGCCACGCGCAGCACCAGCGTCTGGATCACCTGGCGAGGAACGATGCGCGTCAACCGCGGCAGGCACTGGCGCGCGAACATGGCCTTCATCTCGTGGGGCGGGCCGGGCAGCAGCATCAGGCGGCTGCCGGAGTCCTCGATCCACTGGCCCGGCGCGGTGCCCCGGTCGTTCGGCAGGATCTCCGCGCCCTCGATAATGAACGCCTGGCGCTTGTTGACCTCCGACATCTTTCGCTTCATCTGGGCGAAGCGCTGCTCCAGCAAGTCCGCGATCTCAGGGTGGTAGATCAGCCGGCGGTCGAGCGCGGCCGCCACGGAGTCGCGCGTCAGGTCGTCTTCGGTGGGCCCCAGGCCCCCTGAAAGGATCACGATTTGGGATCGGGAAATGGCGCGGCGGACCGCATCCGCCAGCCGGTTCAGGTCATCGCCGATCACCGACTTGGTGACTACTTCGACGCCCAGCGAATTGAGCTGATCGGTGAGGAATAGCGAATTGGTATCGACACGTTGCGGCGTCAGCAGCTCGGAGCCGACTGCGATAATTTCGGCGTTCATCAGAACAGCGGCCTGCCCTTAATGCCGGCGTCCGCACGGTACAAACCATTGGTGGTAGCCACCACCAGCGAGCGCGAGGGCGTGAAGGCCAGCCCGACGATGCCCGGTCCCGACAGGAACAACTCCGCTTCGCGGTTGGGATTGATGCGCACGACGCCCCTGCGCCCGCCTAACGAGCCGGCCACATAGAGGCGGTTTTCAGCATCAAAGGCCATGCCTTGCGGGCGCCCCAGGCCGCGATAGAAGACCTCCACTTCGCCTGTGCGCGAAATACGGTGGACGCAATCGAAGCTGGAAGTCGTGGGTCCCGTGACGTAGAGATAGCCTTCCGGACCAAGGGCGAAGTGATAAGCCGCGATGGAAGGTTCCAGCGTGGCGAAGACGAAGATCTGGCGGCCGGGGCTGATTTTGAAAATGGTGCCCTGGCGGTCGCCCACGTACAGGCTGCCGTCCACGTCGAAGGCCAGCCCGGTGGCTACACCCATGCCCTCGACGAAGATGGACGCGTTGCCGTTGGGCGTCACCTGGTAAACGATGCCGTCGTGGCGGCTCGAAACGTAGAGCAGGCCCTCGCGGTCGAAAGCCAGGCCAGTGGCGTTCATCATCTCGTTGATGAACGGCTTCATATTGTAATTCAGATCGATCTTGTAAACGGCGACCGCGACCTTCTGCCCGCGTGACCCGCTGAACGTGCTGTAGATGTTGCCGAAGGCGTCCACCGCGGGATTGGCCACCGGGTGCAGGCTGTCGGCAATGGGGATGCCGATATCGCAGGCCCATGCCTCGCTCAATTGGTTCCCGCTGGCCACCACCAACTCTCCGGCGGCAGCCCCTTCAGGCACCCGCGCGATCACGAGCGAATCCGAGCCGATCACCACCGGGGCGGCGACATCCCCAATCGTCACGCGAGGCCGGTCTGTCCTGGCAAAGCCCTTACCTTGAATCACAAACTCGCCGCCGGCAATGGCAGCTACCGGTTTGACCTGCGCGATTTGCGGACGACCGTCGGGCGATTTCCTGGTTGGCATGTTTCAATAAAGATTGAACCATCCCGCTGCGAATAAGACAAGTGCGGCATAGACGCCGGCCATCAGGTCGTCGGCAACGATGCCCACGCCTCCTGGCAAAGCTTCGAGTTGGCGAACCGGGGGAGGCTTCCAGATGTCGAACAGGCGAAACAGCAGGAAGGCGGCCAGGTACGACTTCCAGTTGAGCGTCCTCGCGCCGGCCAGCGCCAGCCACTGCCCCACCACTTCATCCACCACCACGAACCCCGGATCTTTCAATTGATGCTGGCGCGCGGTTTCGCCGGCGGCCCAGATGGCCGGCCCCGAGACCGCCAGGGCCAGGGCGGCAAACCAGCCTGGCTTCCAGGTTGTGTAGTGTTCGATCAGGACCGCGATGCCGATGGCCGCCGCCGCGCCCGCCGTGCCTGGAGCGGCAGGAACATATCCACAGCCGAACCATGTTGAGACGATGTCCGGAAAGCTAATGCGGCGTGTCATCTTCTCCGGAGTCAGGCAAATCCTCGGGGCGCAACGGAGAGGAAATGACGTACTTTTCCGAAGCCCAGTTGCCCAGATCGATGATGCGGCAGCGCTCGCTGCAAAAAGGAAACTCGGGATCGCCGAGCAAGACTTCTTTTTTGCAAATAGGACACTTCATGCAGTTATCTGAATCAGGCGGGTCTCCGGGCCCAGAGGGCGCCCCTCGTGTCCCCGCGTCTCCGCGTCTCCCTCCGCGTCCCCCGCCAGCAGCGTTCCCACCAGGTCGTAATCGTGCGCTTCGGTGATGCGCAGGCGGCGGATCTGTCCCGCGCGCGGCTGGTCGCCTTCGAAATCGTTGATCAGCGTCACACCGTCGATTTCCGGCGCTTGCGTCGGCATGCGGCCTTCCCACAGCAGGTCTGTCTCGGGCGAGAGACCGGACACCAGCACGGTCACTTCCGACCCCACCAGCCTGCGGTTGCGCCCGCGCGCAATCTTGCGCTGCAGCGCCATCAGGTGGCGCTTACGGTTGTAGATGGTACGCGCGTCCACTTTGCCGTCCAGAGGATAGCTGGCGCTCGAGTCCTCATCGGAGTACGCGAACACGCCCAGGCGGTCGAAGCCCGCTGCCCGCACGAATGCGCAGAGCTCCTCGAAATCCCGCTCAGTCTCGCCGGGAAAGCCGACGATGAAGCTGGTGCGTATGGCCACGCCGGGAATAGTGCGGCGAACGCGCTCGATCAGCTTCAGGAAGATGTCGCCGGAAGCGCCGCGTTTCATGCGCTTCAGCACTGCCGCGCTCGAATGCTGCAGCGGCATATCGATGTACTTCACCAGGGAGTCGTGCGCGGCCATGGTGTCGAGCAGTTTCTGCGTCACCTTGTTCGGGTAGGCGTACAGGAAGCGTATCCACTTCTCGTGCGGCGTTTCGATTTGCGCCAGACGGGCCAGCAAGTGCGCCAAGCCGTCCTGAAGATCCAAATCCTCCCCGAAGCAGGTGGTGTCCTGGCCGATCAGATTGATCTCGCGCACGCCCTGCCGGAACAGGCGCGTGGCTTCGGCAATCACCGATTCGAAGCGGCGGCTGCGGAACTTGCCGCGGTATTGCGGGATCACGCAAAAGGTGCAGGGATGGTCGCAGCCTTCGGCGATTTTGATGTAAGCGTAGTGGCCGGGCGTGGCTAGCACCCGCGGCGTCAGATCGTGATAGAGATAATCGCGAAGCGGCTCTGGGCTCAAATTCTCAGCCCAACCTTCGCAAAGGCCGACGATGCGGTCGAGCTCGTTAGTACCGATAAGGGCATCCACTTCCGGCATCTCATTCCGGATGTCGCCGCGGTAGCGCTCGACCAGGCATCCGGCCACGATCAGCTTCCTGGCGCGGCCGATCTTCTTGTATTCGGCCATCTCGAGGATGGTATCGACGGACTCCTGTTTAGCCGGATCGATGAAACTGCAGGTATTGACTACCAGCACTTCGGCCTGGTCGGGATGCGGCGTGAGCTCGTGGCCGCGCGCCACGAGTTGGCCCATCATGACCTCGCTATCTACCAGGTTTTTGGGGCAGCCCAAGCTGACAAAGCCGATTTTCAAGGTGTGTTTCCGGGGAGAAATCTCTATTCAGGATAGCATGTGGGAACAAACGCCACGGAATTCTCGTCATGCAGGGTATCGCATGACCCGACTGGAGGGGCTCGATGAAAAAGCTGTTTGGATTACTGCTGTTGACCGCGTTTGCTCTGGCCGCTGGAGAGCTCAACGGCAAATGGAGCGGCAAGTTCGATATCACCAACTCCAACGGAGAGACCAAAGCCGACTCGGCGTACATGGATCTGAAGTTGGATGGAACCAAGGTTACCGGAACGGCCGGACCGGATGAAAGCAAGCAATGGGCTATCAAGAATGGCAAACTGGAGGAAGGCAAGCTCACCTTTCAAGTAGATACCGAGGATGGCGGATCGATCGCCTTCGACCTGGTTTTTGATGGCGATACCGTTCGCGGCAGCGCCGCGGGGACCGGCAACGGAGGCGAGAAGATGTCGGCCAAGGTGGATTTGAAGCGGGTAAGCTAATCTTGACTGAGGCCAAAATGGAAATTCCAGCGAGGAAGCCGCTCCGGCTGTGGCCCGGCGTGGTTATCGTGGTCCTGCAGTGGGTGGTAAGGTTTGCCGTACCTGCCCTCGTGCCCGACGCCACGATCATTGGATTGCTTGGGGAGCTCGTCGGCGGGGTGGCCATCCTGCTGTGGTGGTTGTTCCTTAGCCGGGCGCCTTGGTCCGATCGCCTGGGCGCGGTCGGCGTGATGATCGTCGGGCTGTACGCGACATCGCGCATCATCGACAAATCAATTGCGACCGGAGCGCAAGGATTTTTATTCTTCATCCTGGCTATCCCGGTCGTGAGCCTGGCGTTCGTCGTAGGGGCGGTTGTCAGCAGCCGTCTCCCGGACGGAGCCCGGCGCGCGGCTATGATCGCGACCATCCTGCTCGGGTGCGGATCGTTGGCCCTCGTCCGGACCGGTGGCTTCACCGCCAGCCTTCATAACGATTTGCACTGGCGGTGGGCGAAGACGCCGGAGGAACAGCTCCTGGCCAAATCCGGCAACGAACCAGGGGCACTCCCGCTGGTTCCGGTAGCCGCGAAGACTCCTGAGAGCCAGCCCGTGGCCCAATCCGTCAACGAGCCGGCGGCGCTTCCGCCTGTTCCGGCAGCAGCGAAGACTCACGAGAAACCGCTGGTGGCCCGAGCCGCCAACGAGCCGGCATCGCTGCCGGTGGCTCCTACGGGAGCGGAGACGGGAGCCTACTGGCCCGGCTTCCGCGGACCCCATCGCGATGACGTCGTCTCCGGCGTGCGCATCAAGACCGACTGGACTGCATCGCCGCCGGTGGCGCTATGGCGCCGCCCGATCGGACCGGGCTGGTCGTCGTTCGCGGTCCGCGGCGGCCTCATCTACACTCAAGAGCAGCGCGGCCCGGACGAGATCGTCGCGTGCTACCAGCTAACCACCGGTGACCCGGTCTGGGCACACCGCGACGCGGCCCGGTTCTGGGAATCGAACGGCGGCCCCGGTCCGCGCGGGACGCCGACGCTCAGCGGTGGCCGCGTGTACACCTTTGGCGCGACTGGAATTTTGAACGTGCTCAACGCCGCTGACGGCGCCGTGGTGTGGTCGCACAACGCGGCGTCGGACACCGGCACGAAGACTCCGCAGTGGGGGTTCGCGAGCTCACCGCTGGTGGCCGGCGACATGGTCATCGTCGCCACCGCCGGCCAACTCATCGCGTACGATCTTGTCACCGGCGCCCGGCGCTGGTCCGGCCCGGCCCGCGGCGTGAGCTACAGTTCGCCGCAGCTGGTGACCATCGACGGAGTTGCGCAGATCTTGCTGTTGAGCGACACCGGCGCGACCAGCGTGGCGCTGGCCGATGGCGCGCTGCTTTGGGAGCATCGTTGGCCGGGCTATCCCATCGTGCAGCCTGCCCTCACCGGGGACGGCGATATCCTGATCAGCATCAGCGACAGCAGCGGCACGCGCCGCCTCGCGGTCGCGCATGGGGCCGGTGGATGGACCGTCGCAGAGCGCTGGACCTCAAATGGGCTGAAGCCCTACTTCAACGACTTCGTGGTTCACGATGGCTATGCCTTCGGCTTCGACGGCAGCATCCTCGCATGCATCGACCTCAAGGACGGCAAGCGCAAGTGGAAGGGCGGACGCTACGGCAACGGCCAGATCCTCCTGCTGGCCGATCAGGACGTTCTCCTGGTGATGTCGGAAGAGGGTGAGCTGGCGCTGGTCCGGGCGACCCCCGATCAGTTTACCGAGCTCGCGCGGTTCCCGGCGCTCGACGGTAAGACCTGGAACCACCCGGTGCTGGCCGGCGACATCCTGCTGGTTCGCAACGGCCAGGAGATGGCCGCATTCCGGCTGTCGCTCGAGAGCCGCTGATCTCAGATCCGAGCCGCGCGCGTCAGCAAGCGGTTTCTTCATCAGGCATCCTGGAACAGCTGGCCGTGCCGCGTCTCCAGATCCAGCAGGAAACGCTTCAGCGGCAGACCGCCGCCATAGCCCACCAGGGAGCCTCCCGCGCCGATCACGCGATGGCACGGCACCACAATTGGAATCGGATTGCGTCCGTTGGCCGCGCCCACGGCCCGCACCGCCTTTCGGTCGCCAATGGCTTCGGCCACGAAACTGTAGCTGCGGGTCCGGCCGTACGGAATGTTTCGCAGCTCTTGCCAGACACGCTTTTGAAAAGCGGTGCCCTGCATGTCCAGAGCGAGATCGAAGTCGCGCAGTTCACCGGCGAAGTATGCGCGCAATTGATCGATGGCCTGGCGCAGCAGCGGGTTGGATCTGCCTTCGGGGCTGGCCGCCTCGGGCTGGCCGTGGAATTCGATGGCGCGGATGCCCGCGTCGCTCGCCACAATGAGGCAGTCAACGTGGCCCGGAGCTTTGAAACGGCGCCATTCCAGCATGAGCATAGTCTATCCGACCGCGCGGCATCCCGGCGGATCGAGGCAGCACTGAGAAGCTCCGACAAAAGGACCGCTCAGAAGCCCTTCGTTGATACGGTCCCTTTATTCCGGCCAACCTCGAGGCAATCCCGGCGAACTAACCCGCCACCCGTCCGACGTGCCGACTTATCCGGCCAAGTGGAATGGTTAACCTTCAAGCGTACGGTTCCGGGAGCGAGCCAATGCGTTCTGAACGCGAGAATGCATTTTATCGTCCTAAAAGCAAGTGGGAGGCCGGGCGTTTCGTAGACGGCAACATAGCTTTATCGTCTACTAAAACACGAACGGCATGACCGCCCGGCCTCTATTCCCAATTAAACGGCGTCCAGGTACGGCGAGCCTGCGATATGATGACCAGCGATTACGAACCGGCCCCGCCACCCGCATTCGTATGGTTGAGCCGGCAACAGACAGATGACGCAAGGTCGGCATACCGCAAACACCGCAGTCGCAAGAGCGCAAGTCCCCCGGCGTCTGCTGACCCTGCTTTGACAATAGAGACCAGCTAGTGAACCTACGGGCATCCACCAACGGGATCCCTAAGCTGTACCGGTACCGCGTGCAAAACAAACTGGACCAGATGCCAACGATGCGATGTACAATCACCTCGTCCGGCACACCGGACGGGCCGTGCTGCTATACCGCGCGGCCAATGGATCGGAATCCAATGCTCAGGAATCTATTCTCCACGTACGCCTTTGTTGCCGTCTGCATGACGACGAGCCTGCTTCCCGGCCAGACCTTCACGAAATTGCTAGACTTCGGCGAGCAGATCGGTTATGGTCCCCAGGACGCATTGATTCAAGGCTTTGATGGAGCCTTGTACGGGACAGCCCCGTACGGCGGGGCTTATAACTACGGCACGATCTTCAAAGTTTCCGAGAACCGCGTGACCACGCTGCACAGCTTCGATGGAAACGACGGCCAACAGGTATACGCACCGCTTGTGCGGTCGCTGAATGGGAAGTTCTATGGAACAACTTCTTACGGCGGGGCCTACAACAAGGGGACGGTTTACGAAACCAAACCGGATGGCACCTTCGCCACCATATACAGCTTTTGCGCCGACTCGAACGGTCAGGCTTGTCTGGATGGCGAGTACCCCGGCACTGGCCTCGTGGTGGCGAACAGCGGCGATCTCTTCGGGACAACCCAATATGGAGGGTCGGCGAGTATGCAAAATGGGGGCGGGACGATTTTCCGGATCACCCCGAGCGGCACGCTGACGACGTTACACAATTTCTGCACGCTGGGCCTTCCGTGCACCGACGGCTTGCGTCCAGTCGTGCCGCTGGTGCAAGCCGCCGGCGGCGAATTCTACGGATCGGCCGTGTCGCTCTTCGTCATGGGCCCCGCCGGCAGATTCCATAGCCTTGGCGATCTTCCGAGCGGCATCGGCACCGGCCCTTCGGCGCTGGTCCAGGCGCCGGACGGTAACCTCTACGGGACCACGGCTGCGTGGGATAACTCTGATGGATCGGTTATCAGGCTCACGCCCGGCGGCGTGGTTACCCCGATTTATAACTTCTCTTCGCAAAGCATTTCCACCGCAAACGGGCTGGTCGTGGGAAGCGACGGCAACCTGTATGGCACCACAAGTACGGGCGGACCCAACGGTGGCGGGATAATATTCAAGGTGACCCTCAGCGGCGAGTTTACGACGCTATACAATTTCTGCTCTGCTCCCAAGTGCCTGGACGGTGGGGGTCCCCAGGCGGCGCTCGTGCAGGCCACCAATGGCGTCTTCTACGGCACAACTCCCAGCGGCGGAACGTTTGGCTGGGGCACGCTCTTCAGTCTTTCGGTGGGCCTCGGTCCATTTGTGGAAATTCAACCTTCGGCGGCCAAAACCGGAGCCGCCGTGGCGATTCTGGGGCCGGATCTCAGCGGCACGACCAGCGTCTGGTTCAACGGCTTCCCCGCCAGCTTTAAGGTGATTTCAAAATCTCTGATTGCTGCGACGGTGCCTGACGGAGCTCAAGCGGGCACTGTGCGCGTCCAGACCCCGGGCGGCACGCTTTCGAGCAATGTGCCGTTCCGAGTGCGCCCTTAAGGCCCATTCTGTTCAACCAAACCCCGGAGCCACTGCGCCGCACCTGCACTCGGAAGCACCCAAAGTACGACTGCCGGTCGTCGATTACCATAAAACGCGACGCCAAAGCACTTCGACGCCGTACTGCCGAGTTAGTACTCGAACTTCGTTCCCTCGGGTATCAGGTAACGCCGCCAGCCTCTACGACGCAGGCGTGGGGGGTTTTCGACGGTGTCATTCTTCTGGAAGATCACGCGATGGCACGGCACCACAATTGGAATCGGATTGCGTCCGTTGGCCGCGCCGACAGCTCGTACCGCCTTGGGCGAACCGATGGATATGGCCACGAAACTGTAGCTGCACGTGCCGCCGTACGGAATGCTCCGCAGCTCTTGCCAGACGCGCTTTTGAAAAGCGGTGCCCTGCATGTCCAGAGCGAGATCGAAGTCGCGCAGTTCACCGGCGAAGTACGCGCGCAATTGGTCGACGGCCTGGCGCAGCAGCGGGTTGGATCTGCCTTCGGGGCTCGTCACCTCGGGCTGGCCGTGGAATTCGATGGCGCGTATGCCCGCGTCGCTCGCCACGATGAGGCAGTTAACGTGGCCCGGAGCTTCGAAACGGCGCCATTCCAGCATGAGCATAGTCTATCCGACCGGGCGGCTTCCCGGCAGATCGAAGCGGCGCTGAGAAGCTCCGACAAAAGGACCGCTCAGAGGCCCTTCGTTGATATGGTCACTTTATCCGGGCCAACGTCGAGGCAATCCCGGCGAACTAACCCGCCAACCGTCCGACGTGCCGACTACACCTCCAAGTGAAATGGTTAACCTTCAAGCGTACGGGTCCGGGCGTAGCCCGACCCAGTCGTCAAGAGTCACGCGGGACACCACAATAGACCCAGGAGCGCTTTCCGTCGGAAATCGCCAAAACCGTTAAGCACCAAGCCCCACCGGCCGCTCTTCCATCGCCTGCCGCAGGAACTGCCCAGTATAAGATCCTGGCGCCTGCGCGATCTGCTCGGGCGTCCCTGTTGCCACAATCGAACCGCCGCGCTCGCCGCCTTCCGGCCCCAGGTCGATCACCCAGTCAGCAGCCTTGATCACTTCCAGGTTGTGCTCGATGATCAGCAGACTCGCGCCGTTCTCGATCAGCCGCCCAAATGCTCCCAGCAGCTTGGCAATATCGTCGAAGTGCAGTCCTGTGGTCGGCTCGTCGAAGATGTACAGGGTGCCCGCGCACGATGCCTGCGCCAGGTGCGAGGCCAGCTTCACGCGCTGCGCTTCGCCGCCGGAAAGCGTAGTCGCCGATTGTCCCAGCCGCAGGTAGCCCAAGCCCACGTCCGCCAGCACCTGCAGCTTCTGCGTGATGCGCTTGGCCCCGCTGAAAAATTGCAGCGCCTCGTCCACCGTCAGTTGCAGCACTTCGTGAATGTTCAGCCCGTTGTACCGTATATCCAGGATGCCGCTCTTGAAGCGCGTGCCCTTGCACTCGTCGCAGATCAGCTCCACGTCGGCCAGGAACTGCATCTCCACCGTCACCGTGCCGTCGCCCTGACACGTCTCGCAGCGCCCGCCCGGAATGTTGAACGAGAAGTGCCCCGCGGTGTAGCCGCGCTTCTCAGCCTCGCGCGTCGAGGCGAAAAGTCCCCGGATCAAATCGAATGCCTTAATATAAGTCACCGGATTCGAGCGCGGCGTGCGCCCGATCGGCGACTGATCGATCATGACTGTCTCGTGGATCGGCTCCGCGCCCTCGACTTTGCGGCAGGCCAGCCGTAGCGCCGGCTCCAACGCCTCGTCGTTCGACGGTTCAGCATCTCCGGCCATGGCCGGAGCTTTATGCAGCGCCTGCATCGAGCGGTAGATCACGTCGTGTACCAGCGTGGACTTGCCCGAACCCGACACGCCCGTAATCGCCACCATCGCCCCCAGCGGGATCTCCACGTCGATGTTCTTCAGGTTGTGCATACGCGCCCCAAAAAAGCGCAGGCGCTTGGCGCGGACCACTCCGTGCCGCGCGCGCTCGCTCGCCCCGCGCACTTCCTCCCGCAGATACCGGCCCGTCAGGGATTCGCCGCCATCCCGCAGCAGCTCCGTATACGAGCCCTCGAAAATGATCCTGCCGCCCCGCTCGCCCGCGCCTGGTCCAAGGTCCACGATATGGTCGGCCGCGCGCATCACGTCCGCATCGTGCTCGACCACCAGTATGGTATTGCCGATTTCCCGCAGCTCGTGAAGAATCCGGATCAGCCGCCCTGTGTCTCGCGGGTGCAGCCCGATGGATGGCTCGTCGAGCACGTAGCACGCTCCCACCAGGCGCGATCCCAAACACGTCGCCAGCTGTATGCGCTGCGCCTCGCCGCCCGAAAGCGTGGACGACAGCCGGTCGAGCGTCAGGTAATCGAGGCCCACATCGTACAGAAACTTCAAGCGCTGCCGGATCTCGATCAGGATCTTCTCCGCAATAGCGGTCTCCTCCGGCGAAAGCTCCAGCGCATCGAAGAACGCCACCGCCGCCGCGATGTTCATGCGCACGACATCGTACAGATTCCGATCGGCCACGCGTATGTAGAGCGCTTCCTTGCGTAGCCGCGCGCCCTTGCAATCCGGGCATAACGCATAGCCGCGGTACCGGCTCAGGAACACGCGCACGTGCAGCTTATATTTCTTCTTTTCCAGGAAATCGAAAAAGTCCCGGATCGCCGCGAAAACGGTTTCCTGCTCTTTCTCGCTCAACTCGCAAAAAGGCGCGTCCATGCGCACGCCCTTGCTTCGCGCCGTCTTGCGAAAATTGCCGAGCCACGCGCGGTACTTGGGCTTAGTCCAGGGTTCCACCGCGCCGCCATCCATGCTGCGGTTCTTGTCCGGGATCACCAGGTCCATATCGAAATCGATGGTGTTGCCGAACCCCTGGCATCGCGGGCAGGCGCCGAACGGGCTGTTGAAACTGAACAGCCGCGGCTCCGGCTCGGCAAACTCGAGGCCGCATCGCTTGCACGCGAACTTCTCGCTGAAGCGCAGCCGTGCGCCATCCGCCGCGTTCTCGAGCACCATCTCGCCCGCCTCGCGATAGCCGATCTCGACGGTATCCACCAGCCGCTGCCGCAGCTCCGGCGAGGGCTCCGCCGGTATGGCGAGCCGGTCCACCAGCACGAACACGGGTTTCGAGAAATCGATATCCAGCAGCGATTCCGGCGTCGAAAACTCGAACGTGCGCCCTTCCTGGAATAACCGGTTGAAGCCCTTCTTGCGCAGATCGAATAGATGGTCCCGCAGGGCTTGCGTGTCCTTATGCGCTTCCCGATTCACCGGAAACAGCGCATACCAGCGCGATCCGGCCTCGAGCACTTGCAGCCTGTGCGCCACTTGATCCACCGTGTCGCGCTCCACGCGCGTGCCGCAATTCGGACAGAAGGTCCGCCCCACGCGAGCGAACAGCAGGCGCAGAAAATCATAGCATTCCGTCGACGTGGCTACCGTCGAACGCGGATTCCGGCTGGTGTTCTTCTGCCGTATGGCGATGGCCGGCGCGATGCCGTCGATATCCTCCACCGCGGGCTTTTCCATGCGCTCCAGAAACTGCCGCGCATAAGAGGAAAGCGATTCCACATAGCGCCGCTGCCCCTCGGCGTAGATCGTGTCGAAAGCCAGCGACGACTTGCCCGAGCCGGAGACACCGGTGATTACAGTCAACTGATTATGTGGAAGCGAGAGCGAAATATCTTTGAGGTTGTGGACACGCGCGCCGCGAATCCGGATATACTCTTGCACGGGTAGGATTGTCTTCAGTATAGCAGGGGCATGCTGATTGGGAGACGCACATGATTAGATGGATATATGTAGGCATCTGCGCGGCAGTCTTGTGCCCCGCCATTTACGGCCAGCCCTTCCTCGCCCGCCGGGACTACAACCCGAACGGCCTTGGCGTGACAGGGGGCGGCCTGGCAGTTTTCGACGCAACCAGCGATGGCATTTCCGATCTGGTGAGCTCAGGGGCGTGCTGCATCATGGTCTTCCCCGGTCAGGGCAATGGCGCCTTCGCGGCGGTGCCGATACAAACTGTGTTGGCGGCCGGTACCTCTCTGACGGACATCTCCGCCGCCGATCTCAACCATGACGGCAAAGTCGACCTGGTCGGGGCAGCGGAATTCGAAAATCCCAGCGGTCCGAACGTATACGGCCTGGGAGTCGCGCTGGGCAATGGCGATGGCACGTTCGGTAACCTGACCATATACCCCGTTAGCCTTCCCCCTCCGCCCCCCGGCGTTTCCTTCTTACCCGGACAATCGCTTCTGGCCGATGTAAACGGCGACGGCAAGCTCGATGCGGTGGTGGTCGCCTCTTGGAACGACGGCACGGGGGTAGTGGTATGGCTGGGCAATGGCGACGGTACGTTCGGCAGCGCGATTGTCACCACGGCCTCGGGTCCGCCGGTCGGCACAGGGTTGGCGGCCGCTGACTTCAACGGGGACAGGAAGCTCGACCTGGCCGTCGTCACCAACTTCTCTGGCGTGCAGGTTTGGCTCGGGGATGGAACCGGGCATTTTACCCAAGGCCCAAACCTGGCCAACGAGCCGGGTACAGTCGGCGTGGCCGCTGGAGATCTCAACAACGATGGCTTCGCCGATATCGTGACGGTTAGCGAGAGTCAGTCCTACGCCACCATCTTGCTGGGCAACGGGGACGGCACCTTTCAAAAACCCATGCACACGGCGATGGACATAGGCCTGCGGGTAACGATTGGCGACGTGAATGGGGACGGCATACCCGATCTGGTCGCGGACGGGTACGCTCTCGGCGCGGTGGTGGCGCTGGGCAATGGCAATGGCACATTTCAGCAGCCGCACCAATGGTACGTGAGTTCGCCGGCGTCATCGGGCCTCGTGCTGGCTAAGCTGGAGGCTGGTGGCGGGCTCGACATTGTGACCGCCGGGTATAACATCTCGGTTCTCCTGCACAGCAGCCCCGCCGCATTTCAGGAAGGCATTCGATACCAGGTCGATGGCGCCGGATGCGTGGCCACGGCGGATTTCAATGGCGACGGGCACCCGGATGTCGCCGTGAACACCACCACTGGCTTCCAGATCCTGTTCGGGACCGGCAAGGCCAATGCGCCGCTCACGCCCGGCCCTACGACGCAGACCGGCGCAGGATGCGGCTGGGTGGGCGACTTTAATAACGACGGGGTCCCCGATCTGGCCGTGGTGGAGGGTAGCGCGCCGGCTGTATCCATCGATCTGTTCCTGGGCAATGGCGATGGCACATTTAAGGCGCCCTTCTCTATCTCCGTGCCCACCGCCGGCGGCGAACTGGCAATCGGGGACGTGCGCGGGAACGGCCTGATGGATGTAATCACCAGTACCGGGTATCTGCTGCTGGGAAATGGAGATGGCACCCTGCAAACCCCGATCAATCTCTTCCCGGGCCAGTCCGAGGCCCCGTTGTACGTTTCCGCTGCCGACCTGAATGGTGACGGCAAAACGGATCTCGTGTTTTCGAACAGCCTGGGGCCGTCGAGTAACGTCGCCGTTCTGCTCAGCAACGGCAACGGGACGTTTCAGCAAACCGACTATCCCAGTGGCGAACCGGGCGGAACCGCCATCGCGGACTTCAACGGCGACGGCATACCCGATATCGCGATGGTGTATGTAACCGGCGGCGGCGGTGAAATCTTCCTGGGCATCGGCGATGGCGCATTCCTCGCCGGGACCACCTTCGAAAACAGTTCCGTCGGCCAACTTGTGCTGGCGGCCGACTTCAATGACGACGGCAAGGCCGATCTGGCGTCAATGAATATAGAGGACAACATTCTGATGCTGCTGGGCAACGGCAACGGGACATTCACCGAATCCGAACTGCTGGGGGCTCCCGTGCCAGCCTATGACTACGTAACCGCCAATCTGCACGGACAGAAGCCCGGCAAAGGCGGCCCGGACATCGTCACCACCAACGGCAGCGAGGTACTGGTGCTGATCAATCTTACCAAGTGAAGCGATCTGGGCCCGTGTTTACCGAGCGAAGGACTTGGCCTGCGGCCCTGTCAAAAACGTAAGGAACTGGGGGTGATGGGTGCGTCTGGGGGTCCCCAAAAAAAGCGCTCGGAATGCGCGAAACTTGAAGTATAGCTCTGGGCAAGGCAAGCTAAGGCCGACGCGACACTGGTGGTACATCCCCGTTACCGAGCGTGGCCCCTGGTCCTGTGGTCAATTCACTGGTGACGCTGCTCTGAGATTTCCGGAGGGCGATCCCGTTTGGGAGACTTCTGTTTCTGCTACAACCAGGGCCGTTGTCCAGGCTATATAGGACAACCATGACGCGCAAGTATTCTCAGCAAATGAACCCCAAGAAAGACAAACCCCAAACCGGCCGAAAGGCCGCGGCAAACGGTGCCCGGCAAGCTCGGCCAGCCACCGGCAAAAGGAAGTCCGGGCAATTACCACCTTTGCAGATGCGCTCAGATGCCGCCGGCATTGACATCGGGTCGCAAGAGATCGCGGTGGCGGTGCCGCCGGACAGCGATCCAGAACCGGTGCGCACGTTCCAGACCTTCACGGCCGACCTGCAGGCCTTGGCCGACTGGTTACAACAGTGCGGGATACGCACGGTAGCCATGGAATCGACCAGCGTGTACTGGATTCCGCTGTTTCAGATTCTGGAGCAACGCGGACTGGAGGTATTCCTGGTCAACGCTCACCACATCAAGAATGTGTCGGGGCGGCCCACCGACGTGGGCGACTGTCAGTGGATTCAGCAATTGCACTCGGTGGGCTTGTTGCGCACTTCGTTCCGTCCCCCACAGGAGATCTGCGCGCTACGCGCAATCGTGCGGCACCGGCACAGCCTGACGGAGATGGCGTCACAAGCCATCGAGCACATGCAGAAAGCACTGGATCAGATGAATCTGCATCTGCACCATGTGATCAGTGACATCACCGGGGAGACCGGTCTGCGGATTCTGGATGCGCTTCTGGGTGGCGAGCGGGATACCCGCAAGTTGGCGCAACTGCGGGATCGCCGCATCCGCAGCAGTGCGCAGACGGTGCGCAAGGCATTGGAGGGAGATTACCACGCGGAGCATCTGTTCACGCTGCGGCAGAGCCTGGAGCGCTATCGGTTTCTGGAGCAGCACATGGCCGATTGCGACCGGGAGATTGCCCGCCGTACCAGAGAGATCGCGGGCGGTGGCGTGGAGGCCGTGGCGGTTCCCGCGGCGAGCAAACCGCTGAAGGCGCGCAAGGGAACCAGCGCCGCATGGCTGGAGAGCCAACGGCGGGAATATTTCCGTCTGTTCGGCGTCGATCTCACGCAAGTCGATGGCATCGGCATGGGGACCTTGCAGACCCTGGCGACCGAGGTTGGTCCGGACCTGTCGCGATTCCGCAGCGCAGCGGCTTTTACCGCCTGGATGGGGTTGACGCCGAAGCAGGAGATCAGTGGGGGCAAATTGCTGCGCTCGAAAACCGCCAAGAACAAGAGCCGGTTGGCCTATGCGTTGCGCATGGCGGCGCAATCGTTGTTATCCCGCCGATCCGCACTGGGCGACGAGTTTCGCAGGTTGCGCGCGCGGTTAGGGATGCCCAAAGCCATTACGGCGATGGCGCGCAGACTGGGTTGCATCGTTTATCATCTGATCACGCGCCGGACAGCGTTTGACCCTAGTCTGCTGCTCCGGCAACAGCAGTGATATCAGGAAAGGCGCCAGAAGCGGCTCCAACGCGAAGCCGCGGAAATGGGCTTCGATCTGGTTCCTAAAGCAGCCTAACTGATCATCGTAGATACCAGATATGCAAAAACTTAACGTACGCTCCCCAACAGTAGTTCCTTGGGAGCCGTGACCGTCAGGGAGCGGACACCCCGGCCCAAATGGCAATCAGCTTGCTAATTCAAAAAGCATGTCCAAGATCAAAGAAGCCAGCCGCGATCACATCGCCGATGAAAACTTCGCCTTCCCCAAGGAACGCAAAGAACCAATCCACGACGCTGCGCACGTCCGCAACGCCATCGCCCGCTTCAATCAGGTACAAGGCGTAAGCGACTCTGAACGCGACGCAGCCTGGAAACGAATCAAATCCGCCGCCAGGAAACACAACGTGGACTTGAACGAAAAAGACTGGCGCGATTTGAAGTGACAACGCCCGGTTACTTGGTCAGGCCGGCCACATAGACAGCCCGGTAGCCGGCATGGGCGGCCTCGGTCCCGATCACCTTGACGATCTGCCCCATGTGGTCCGAGGCAGACTGCTTGGCGTCCACGCCCCCATCGCGCCGCGGATCGTGCTCCTCGGGCATGACCATGTAAAGCGTGCCTTCCTTGGTCAGCAGGCCGATGGGCTGGCCGTTCTGCACGCACTTCTGCCCGCAACTGCGGTGTTTCTCGCCGTGCTTGCCGAGCTGCAGATAGCAGGAGAAGTCCACAATCTCTCCCACCAGGGTGATTTCGTGGCCGGGCTCGGGCTTCTTGTCCACGCCCGCCGCGATGGTTGTGGCCGACCAGGGCTGCTCGGCCGCCGCGCCGAGAGTGGCGGCTGGCGCGTCATAAGTCCCGGTCTCGACCTTCATTTCAGGATGCAGAATGCCGCCTCGCGGCTCCTGCGCAGTCAACAGCGTAGCGACTAGCGCCACGCCAAAGAACGATAAAGCGGTCTTATAATGATTCGACATGGTTTCTCCGGTTAGCCCCGCACACTCGCGGCGGGGATTTTCTTGGTCAAATCCAGCATCTCCTCGCGGCTCTCCGCGCCAATGGTGAAGCAATCCACGCAATCGAGCGACAGCGCGAATTGCAAGCTCTGATCGGCATGGTTGCGCAGTTGTCCGGCGCCCAGAATCTTCATGCCGATGATGCCCTTGCCGGCCGCCTTCATCTGGCGCAGCACCCCGACGACGGTTTGCGGATCGGCATCCATGGCGACCTGCGCCGGATTGATGCGCGCCAGGTCCACTTGCACCCAGGGATTGGCGGCGGAGGCCCTCAGCGCTTCCATGGTGTGGCAGGAGGTGCCGTGCGTGCGCACGATGCCTTTTTCGCGCGCCTCGGAAATCACCGCCATGGCCCCTTTTTTCCTTTGCGGCCAATCGCCGTCGATCATGCAATGCAGCAGCAGAATATCGATATAGTCGGTACCCAATTCGCGGCGGAAGCGGTCCAGGTCGGCGCGCATTTCTTTCTCGGTCGAGGCATGCGTCTTGGTAAGAATCGCCACCTTTTCGCGGGGCACGCGTTTGAGCGCTTCCTTTACGTGCGGATGCGTGCCATATTGATCGGCGGAATCCCACAAGGTGACGCCATTGTCGTAAGCCGCGTCGAACAGTTCGGCCAGGCCGCGCATGCCCAGCTTGCGGGTCTGGTTAGAGCTGCCGCCCACGCCATCGGTGCCGCTGCCTTGCGCCAGGCGGCTCACTTCGATTTGCATGGGCCCCAGTTTGACGCGGTCCGAAGCCTGCTTCGCGGTTGTGCCGGCCAATAAATGATATGGGAAATTGGCAAACGCAGCCGCGCCGGCCGTCGCCGCGCCACGCCGGAAAAAGTCTCGACGGTTCATCATCGCCCTTACCTCGTTCTCCAGACAGTATCACACACCGCCCAGGCAGCCAATTACAAGATGCCGCCGCCGGCCATCAGACGGATGAATCCCAGCGCGACTCCGATGGAGCACGACACGGTGCCCGCGACCGCCGCGCCCTTCTGTTCGGGCGTAGCCTGCGCCAGGGCCACGATGCTAACAATCAGGCCGACGCCCGAAAACGGAATATTCAACCAGTTCAGGCTTCCCAGGCACGGGAAAAATCCCACCAGCATTCCGACCAGCGCCAGGATTCCCCATATCAGGCTTATTGTGGACATATTTACTCCTTAAAAGCGCAAAGGGCGTAGCGCGCTCCGTTTTGCGCGATTTCCTTAAGACCAGAAAGATCAGAGAACGGAACCAAAACAGCGAATTCAGAACAAAAGCCGCATAAAGCGGGATGCCGCCGGCGTTGGATGTTCGCGCTTGCCGCCACGCCCCGCGGCCGATATCGATGAAAGCGGTGGTCAGGCCGCAACTCGGGCACTCTCGCCCGAAGCGGACTTTCCAGACGCAGCGCGGGGTGATCGCGTGAATGAGCGATTCCGGGGCCACCAGCGGCAGGATCACCGCCAGCAGTAGAGGAATGCTGACGATGAGCCAGGAGCAGTAAAGCGACAGCCGTAGCTGCAGCGGGTCGATCCACGGGCTGGCCGCGCGGGGCGTGGAAACGGCGCTCATTCGGTTGGTGAACCCGCAGATTATCACAATTGGACGATTCCGCACATTGACACCAGTTGCGCTATGGCTGGGTTTTCGCTATGATAGAAAAGTTTCGCGAGTACCGCTTTCTGCGTCCGTGCTACCCCCGCGTCGATTCGCGGGCCGGCCGGCGCAAGGCCCCGAGGTTCCATCGGTCAACCCCAAATGGAATATGGGCCTGTCCAAAGCAAGTGACCCTCGCAGTTGTGAAACCGTAGACACAGGCCTCGGGCTTGTGCATGTTTAGGCGGGCCGGAAGGTCCACCCTGCTGACTTGAAGAGGATGGTGCGTGCCGACTTTTAATCAACTTGTGCGTAGCGGGAGGAAACCGCCCCGCTGGAAAACCGCCAGTCCGGCGTTGCAAAGCTGTCCGCAGAAGCGCGGCGTTTGCACGCGCGTGTATACTTCGACTCCCAAGAAGCCCAACTCGGCGCTGCGGAAAGTGGCGCGCGTGCGGCTGACCAACGGTATCGAAGTGACCACGTACATTCCGGGGGTCGGGCACAATCTCCAGGAGCACTCCATCGTGCTCATCCGCGGAGGCCGCGTCAAGGACCTGCCCGGCGTGCGCTATCACGTGATCCGCGGCGCGCTGGACACGGCCGGGGTAGCCGACCGCAAGCAAAGCCGGTCGAAATATGGAGCGAAGCGGCCCAAAGCATAGCCGCGCTGGAAATCGATATGCCACGAAGACGACGCGTTGATATTCGGGAAGTTCCGGCGGATCCGGTCTATAACTCCACCCTGGTCGAGAAATTTATCAACTCGATGATGTGGGAAGGCAAGAAGACCGTGGCGCAGGGTATCTTTTACGAGTCGATGGAGAAGATCCGGGAACGCTCGGGCGACGACCCGTTGAAGCTGTTCAAAAAGGCCGTGGAGAACACCAAGCCATTGCTCGAAGTGAAGACGCGGCGGGTAGGCGGCGCCAACTACCAGGTGCCCATCGAGGTGCCGCAGATACGGCGGGCCAGCCTGGCCATCCGCTGGATCATTTTGAACGCCCGGTCCCGGCCCGAAAAGGGAATGCCGGAAAAGCTGGCCAACGAGTTGAACGACGCAGCCAACATGCGGGGCGGCGCCATCAAGAAGAGGGACGACGTACACCGCATGGCGGAAGCGAACAAGGCGTTCGCGCATTACAGATGGTAAGAGTTTAGGATTCTTATGGCACGCACGGTACCGCTCGAAAGGATGAGAAACATCGGCATCGCCGCACATATCGATGCCGGTAAAACCACCACCACCGAGCGCATCCTTTATTATACGGGCCGCACCCACAAGCTCGGCGAGGTGCATGAAGGCACCGCCATCATGGACTGGATGGAGCAGGAGCAGGAGCGCGGCATTACCATCACTTCGGCCGCCACCACCTGTTTCTGGCGCGATATTCAGATCAACATCATCGACACGCCCGGCCACGTGGATTTCACCGCCGAAGTCGAGCGCAGCCTGCGCGTGCTGGACGGCGCGGTGGCGATTTTCGATGCGGTTGCCGGCGTGCAGCCGCAGTCTGAAACGGTCTGGCGGCAGGCCGATAAATACAATGTTCCGCGCATTTGCTTCATCAACAAGATGGACCGCGTGGGCGCGGATTTCTTCCATTCGGTCGAAACCATTATCAGCCGGCTGAAGTGCAAGCCGGTGCCCATCCAGTTGCCGGTCGGCGCCGAGGATCAGTTTAAGGGCATTATCGACCTGGTTGAGATGAAGGCGCGCATCTGGCGCGATGAGACGCTGGGCGCCGAATACGACGAGATTGAAATTCCCGAGGAGTACCTGGAACAGGCCCGCGAATACCGCGAAAAGATGATCGAGGCAGTCGCCGAGCACGACGACGTACTCTTCGAGAAATTCATCGAAGGCCAGCAGTTGACCGAAGCCGAGATCCACCAGGGCATCCGCAAAGCCACCATCGCTTTGAAGATCTTCCCGGTCATTTGCGGCTCGGCATTCAAGAACAAAGGCGTACAGACCATGCTGGACGCGGTGGTGGACTACCTGCCATCGCCCCTCGACGTTCCGCCGATCGAAGGCGTAGCCATTGACGACCCGACCAAGGTGCTCATCCGCCACGCATCCGACAGCGAGCCTTTTGCGGCGCTGATCTTCAAGATCATGACCGATCCGTACGTGGGGCAACTGGCGTTCTTTCGGGTCTACTCGGGCAAGCTGTCTTCGGGCGAATCGGTCTACAACGTCGCCAAGGGCCGCAAAGAGCGCATCGGCCGCCTGTTGCGCATGCACGCCAACAAGCGCGAAGACATTCAGGAGATCCTGGCGGGTGATATCTGCGCGGCAGTGGGATTGAAGACGGTGCAGACCGGCGATACGATTTGCGACGACCAGTCCCCCATCGTGCTCGAATCGATCGATTTCCCCACGCCGGTAATCCAGCTCGCGGTCGAGCCCAAAACCAAGGCCGATCAGGAAAAGCTGGGCATGGCCATTCAGAAGCTGGCCCAGGAGGATCCCACGTTTCGTGTAGCTACGGATCCGGAAACCGGACAGACGATTTTGTCCGGCATGGGCGAGCTGCACCTGGAAATCATTGTGGATCGCATGATGCGCGAATTCGGCGTGGCCGCCAATGTCGGCAAGCCGCAGGTGGCGTATCGCGAGACCATTCGCAAGAACGCGGAAGCCGAAGGCCGGTTCGTGAAGCAGACCGGCGGCCACGGCCAGTATGGGCACGTGAAGATCCGCGTAGAGCCCATGCCCACCGGCACCGGTTTCGAGTTCGTCAACGAAGTTTACGGCGGATCGATTCCGAAGGAGTACATCAAGCCGTCTGAAGCGGGCATCAAGGAAGCGCTCGAAGGCGGCGTGCTGGCCGGGTATCCGATGTCGGACCTGAAGGTTACGCTGTACGACGGCAGCTATCACGATGTGGACTCTTCGGAAATAGCCTTCAAGATCGCCGGCTCGATGGCCCTCAAGGCGGCCGCCAAGCGCGCTAAGCCCGTGCTGCTCGAGCCCATCATGGCGGTGGAAGTGGTGGTTCCCGAGGAGTACATGGGCGACGTGATCGGGGACCTGAATTCGCGGCGCGGCCGCATCGAGGGCATGGAGCTGCGCGGGACCACGCAGATCATCAAGTCCATGGTTCCGCTTTCGGAAATGTTCGGCTATGCGACCGAGCTACGCTCGCGGACGCAGGGCCGCGGTAGCTTTACGATGCACTTCGGCAGGTACGAGGATGTGCCCTCGGCCATAGGCGAAGAGATCATCAACAGGGTCCAGGGAAAAGTTACGAAATGATGTCGCTGAGACGACCAGGAGACAGTCATGGCAAAGGAAAAATTTGATCGCAGCAAGCCGCACGTCAACATCGGCACGATCGGGCATATCGATCACGGCAAGACCACGCTGACGGCGGCCATTACCAAGGTGTTGGGGAAGAACAATCCCAAGGTGAAGTTCCGCAGTTTCGATTCGATCGACAACGCGCCGGAAGAAAAAGCCCGCGGTATCACCATCGCGGTAGCACACGTGGAGTACGAAACCAAGAACCGGCACTACGCCCATGTGGATTGCCCGGGGCACGCCGACTATATCAAGAACATGATCACGGGCGCGGCCCAGATGGATGGAGCCATTTTAGTCGTGGCGGCCACCGACGGACCCATGCCGCAGACGCGCGAGCACCTGCTGCTGGCCCGGCAGGTGGGGGTGCCGTATATCGTGGTGTGCCTGAACAAGGTGGACATGGTGGACGATGCGGAACTGCTGGACCTGGTCGAGTTGGAGATGCGCGAGCTGCTGACCACCTATCAGTTTCCGGGCGACGAGGTGCCGGTGGTGCGCGTCTCGGCGCTGGGGGCGTTGAACGGGGAGCCGCAGTGGGAGAAGAGCGTGGAAGATCTGATGGCGGTGGTGGACAGCTATGTGCCGCTGCCGGCGCGCGAGATCGACAAGCCCTTCATCATGCCGATCGAGGACATTTTCTCGATCCAGGGGCGTGGCACGGTAGTGACGGGGCGCATCGAGCGGGGCATCGTGAAAGTGGGCGAGCAGGTGGAGATTGTGGGCTTCCGGGACACGCGCACGACGGTGGTGACGGGCATCGAGATGTTCAAGAAGCTGCTCGACGAAGGGCGCGCGGGAGACAACGTGGGGCTGCTGCTGCGCGGCATCGAAAAAGACGACGTGGAGCGCGGGCAGGTGGTGGCTAAGCCGAAATCGATCACGCCGCACAAGAAGTTCAAGGGCGAAGTATATATCCTGAGCAAGGAAGAGGGCGGGCGGCACACGCCGTTCTTCAAGGGGTATCGGCCGCAGTTCTACTTCCGTACCACGGATGTGACGGGAGTGGCGGAGATGCCGGAGGGGACCGAGATGGTGATGCCGGGCGACAATGTGAGCCTGGTGGTGGAGTTGATCACGCCGATCGCCATGGACAAGGGGTTGCGGTTCGCCATCCGCGAGGGCGGACGCACGGTGGGCGCCGGAACCGTGACCGAGATTCTCGAATAGGTCCACTATGGCGCTGAGAGAACGCATTCGCATTCGCCTGAAGGCATACGACCACCGCGTGCTGGACCAATCGACGACGGAAATCGTCGATACGGCCAAGCGGACGGGCGCGAGCGTGGCCGGTCCCATCCCGCTGCCGACGCAGCGCAGCGTGACGACCGTGCTGCGCTCCCCGCACGTGGACAAGAAATCCCGTGAGCAGTTCGAAATCCGCACGCACAAGCGGCTGCTCGACATTCTGGAGCCGACCCAGCAGACGGTGGATGCCTTGATGAAGCTGGATCTACCGGCGGGTGTTGACGTGGAGATTAAGGCGTTTGGGAAGGACCATAAATGAGACGCGAACTGAGACGCGGAGACACGGAGACGCGGGGACATGGGGACGGTTTTTCTCCCCGTCTCCCCATCTCCGCGTCTCCGCGTCGGCCCCTCCAACGCCGCAATGCAAGGACGTGAAGAATGAGTCCAGGAATCCTTGGCAGAAAAATCGGAATGACGCAGCTCTTCCGGGCTGACGGACAGGTGGTCCCGGTCACCCTCCTCAAGGCCGGCCCCTGCATGGTGGTGCAGCGCAAGACGCCCATCAGCGACGGCTATGATGCGGTGCAGCTTGGGCTGGTCGAGTTTGTCAAGCCGGCGCGCATCAACAAGCCGCTCACAGGGCATCTAAAGAAGGCCGGCGCGGAGGGTGCGCGTTTCACCCGCGAATTTCACCTGCGTCCCGGCGACGACGATCTGAAGCCGGGCGACAAGGTGCTGATCGATCAGTTCAAGCCGCAGGAAAAAGTGGACGTGATCGGGGTGAGCAAGGGCCGCGGTTTCGCCGGAGTGGTGAAGCGTCATCATTTCCGCGGCGGCGAAGCCACCCACGGCTCCATGTTCCACCGTGCGCCCGGATCGATCGGCGCATCCAGCTTCCCCTCGCGCGTTCTGCCGGGCATGCGCATGGGCGGCCATATGGGCTCGGCGCAAGTGACCGTCCGCAACCTCGAGATCGTCGAAGTGGACACCGAGGATAACGTGCTGATGGTGAAAGGCGCGGTGCCTGGTCCCAACGGCGGCTACGTCGTGGTTCGGAGGGCCAAGAGGTAACGCCATGCCGACAGTGGATGTAGTGGACTTGAATAATCAAAAGGTCGGCGAGATAGCGCTGGCCGACGACGTTTTTGGAGCCGAAGTCAACCAGAACCTGCTGTACGAAGCCGTGCGGCACTACCAGGCCGGCCAACGCGCCGGCACGGTGAAGACCAAAGTGCGCGGCGAAGTGGCCGGCTCCGGCAAAAAGCTGTGGAAGCAAAAGGGTACCGGGCGCGCGCGTATGGGCTCGGTGCGGTCGCCCATCTGGCGGCATGGCGGCACCGTGCACGGTCCCCAGCCGCGCGACTACAGCTATAAGCTGCCGCGCAAGATGCTATTGGGCGCGCTACGCTCGGCGCTCACCGCCAAGCTGCGCGATGGCGAGCTCAAAGTGGTGCAGACCTTCAATCTGGGCGAGCCGAAGACCAAGGAAGCCAAAGCCGCTCTGGGCCGCCTGGAAGCTACGCGCAAAGTGCTGGTAGTCGAGAACGGCGAGAACCGCAACCTGACCCTGGGGATACGCAACCTGCCGGGCGTAACGCTGATGCCCACGCGCGCGGTCAACGCGTTCCACCTGTTGGGCCACGATCGCGTGCTGCTGTCGGAAGCGGCGGCGCGGAAACTTTCGGAGGCGCTGGCAAAATGAACATACACGAAGTGATCCGCCGGCCGCTGGTCACCGAAAAAGGCGTGACCGCCAAGGACGAGCAGCGCACACTATGTTTCGAAGTGGCGCGGGCGGCCAACAAGACACAGGTAAGGCAGGCAGTCGAGCGCCTGTTCAAAGTGAAGGTGGCGGAAGTCCGGACCGCCAACGTCGAAGGCAAGATGCGCCGCCGCGGCCGTTTCGCGGGCTACCGGCCGGATTGGAAGAAGGCTTACGTGAGATTGAAGGCGGGGCAAAAGGTGCCGGACTTTGCAGAGATTTAGCCGGGATCGGACTATGGAGAGATTTAGGATGCGACGCGGAGACACGGAGACGCGGAGACACGGAGAAAGCAGAATTTCCGCGTCTCCGCGTCTCCCCATCTCCGCGTCAGCGTCAGGAGCTGCGACATAAATGCCCATCAAGAGCTACCGTCCCACAACCCCGACACGCCGCTTCCAAACCGTAGTGTCGCGCGAGGACATTACCAAGGAGCACCCGGAGAAAAGCCTCCTCGAGCCCAAGAAGCGCACTGGCGGCCGCAACTCCGAGGGCCATGTCACCTCGCGCTTCATCGGCGGCGGCCACAAGCAGGCTTACCGGTTGATCGACTTCAAGCGCGACAAAGCCGGCATTCCCGCCGTGGTCGCGGCCATCGAATACGATCCGAACCGCTCGGCGCGCATCGCGCTGTTGCACTACGCCGATGGCGAGAAGCGCTATATCGTGCAGCCGGACGGGCTCAAAGTGGGCATGAAGGTGATGTCCGGGCCCACCGCCGATATCCTGATTGGCAATGCCCTGCCGCTGAAGAACATGCCGGCCGGCACCGTCGTCCACAATATCGAATTGCGGCCCGGCAAAGGCGCGCAGATGGCGCGTTCGGCCGGCTCGCGCGCGCAACTGGTCAACAAAGAGGGCGAAATCGCGCTGCTGAAGCTGCCTTCCGGTGAAATCCGCCGCGTAGCGCTCGACTGCATGGCCACCGTTGGCCAGGTGGGCAATGTGGAACACGAGAACGTCTCGCTCGGCAAAGCCGGCCGCAAACGCTGGCTGGGCAAGATGCCGCACAACCGCGGCGTCTCGATGAACCCGGTCGACCATCCGCACGGCGGCGGCGAGGGCAAGACCTCCGGCGGCCGGCATCCCGTGACGCCGTGGGGCCAGCCGACCCGCGGCTTCAAAACCCGCAACAACAAGCGGACCGATAAGTGGATCGTCTCGAGGAAGAGTAAGAAGAGATAACTATGGGGCGTTCAGTCAAGAAAGGGCCGTTCACCGATGGCCACCTGGAAATCAAGATAGAGGCGCTCAACGTCAAGAACGAGAAGCGCGTGGTGCGCACCTGGTCGCGCCGCTCCACCATCCTTCCGGAGTTCGTGGGCCACACCATCGCGGTGCACAACGGCAAGAAGTTCATCCCGGTGTACGTCACCGAGAACATGGTGGGGCACAAGCTGGGTGAGTTCTCTCCCACGCGGCATTTCAAGGGGCACTCGGTGAAGGCCGCTACGGAGAAGGCCGCCAAGCCGGCCTGAGAGGCAATCATGGAAGCCAAGGCAGAAGCGAGATATATCAAAGTATCGCCGCAGAAGGCGCGATTGGTGGTCAACCTGATCCGCGGCCAGAAGGCCGGCCAGGCCATCACCACGCTGCGCTCCACCAACAAGCGCATCGCGCCGCAGGTGGAGAAAGTCCTGCATTCGGCGATCGCCAACGCCAAGGACCGCTTCGAAGATGTGGACGTGGATCGTTTGGTGATCTCGGAAGCGTACGTGCACGAGGGGCCGCGCATGAAGCGGGTTCGCCCCGCGCCCCAGGGCCGCGCCTTCCGCTATCAGCGGCGCATGTCGCATATCGTGATTAAAGTGGCGGAGAAAAACGCCAGTACCGAGAGCGCGGAGAAAGAATAACGGAATGGGACAGAAGGTACATCCTTACGGTTTCCGGCTGGGCTTCAACAAGCCGTGGCGTTCCCGTTGGTTCGCCAAGCAGGATTATTCGAAGCTGCTTCAGGAAGACGTGGAGCTGCGCGCCACGCTGCGCGAGCGTCTGAAATCGGCCGGCGTCAGCGCCATTGAAGTGGACCGCCCGGGCAACAAGCTGCGCGTCACCATACGCACCTCGCGCCCCGGCATCATTATCGGCCGCAAGGGCGCCGAGATCGAAAAGCTGAAACAGGATCTGGCCAAGCGCACCAAGCGCGAGGTCTTCATCGATATACAGGAAGTCCACAAGCCGGAATTGGATGCGCAACTGGTTTCCGAATCCATCGCGCTGCAGCTTGAAAAGCGCGTAGCTTTCCGCCGGGCCATGCGCAAGGCCGTGGATTCGGCGCTGCGCTTCGGCTGCAAGGGCATCAAGGTGCGCGTGTCGGGCCGTCTGAACGGCGCGGAAATCGCGCGCAGCGAATGGTATCTGCAAGGCCAGCTCCCGCTGCATACGCTGCGCGCGGATATCGATTACGGATTTTCGGAAGCGCATACCACCTACGGCGTGATCGGCGTGAAGGCCTGGCTCTATAAGGGTGAGATTCTGGACGGCGGCAATCGCATGCGCGGACTGTCGTCGGAACCCGAGCCCCGGCGGGACCGTGGAGATCGGCGCGATCGCGGCCCTGACCGAGGCGATCGTGGCCCTGACAGAAGTGATCGAGATCGCCGGCCGCCGCCGCGGCACGAGCCCGCCGCGCCCGCGGCTGAGCCTACGGGACCGGCAATCCAGGCGCCCCCGCCCGAAATGGCCCGCCCGGCACGCACCGGCGGACCCATCCTGCCGCCGCTGATGGCGCCGCAGCCGCAGTGGAAACAGGAAGTCCGCCACGAGCCCGAGCCCAAGCCGGAAGGGGCCCCCAAGCCGGAAGGCGCCCAGAAGCCCGAAGGAGAAACTAAGCCATGATGATGCCGAAGAAGGTCAAATACCGCAAGCAGCAGCGCGGCCGCATGACCGGCAAAGCCTGGCGGGGTTCGTCCATTGCTTTCGGCGATTACGGCCTCAAGGCCCTGTCGTGCGCCTGGATCACTGACCGGCAGATCGAAGCCGCCCGTATTGCCATGACGCGCTCGATCAAGCGCGGCGGCAAAGTGTGGATTCGTTTGTTTCCGGATAAGCCGATCACCAAGAAGCCGGCCGAAACCCGCATGGGCAAGGGCAAGGGCGCTCCCGAGCAGTGGGTGGCGGTAGTGCGGCCGGGCAAAATCCTTTTCGAGATGGAAGGCGTGCCGGTGGAAGTGGCGACCGCGGCCATGCGCCTGGCGGCCCACAAGCTGCCCATCCGGACCAAATTCGTAACGCGGGAGCAAGCGGAGTAGATCATGAAGTCGCAGAAGATACGGGACCTCGACGGCAATGAGCTGCAGCACCAGTTGCAGACCATCGAAGAGCAGCTCTTCCGGTTCAATTTCCAGATGTCCATGGGAACCATGGAAGGCCTGAAGAAGGCGCGCGCCATGAAGAAGGACCGCGCCCGCATCTACACGATTCTGAGAGAGCGGGAGCTGGTTTCTGCAAGCGCGGAGGTGAAAAAGTAACATGCCCGCGCAAACGCATAAGCCGTTGAAGAACGAGAAAATCGGCCAGGTGGTCTCCACCAAAATGACCAAGACCATAGTGGTGGAAGTGAGCCGCCGGGTGCCGCATCCGTTGTACAAGCGGATCGTGAACAAACGCAAAAAATTCTACGCGCACGACGAAGAAGGCAGCGCCAAAACAGGCGACATCGTGCGCATCATCGAGTGCCGGCCGTTGAGCCATCTGAAACGTTGGCGCCTGGCCGAAGTGGTCCGCAGGGTGGCGCAAGTGGGAACGCAGCCGGAAGAGCTGGACATAAAAGCGTAGGTGTGGGAGCGAGAGCGACGTTATGGTAGGAATGAGAACGATTCTCGAGGTGGCCGATAACAGCGGCGCGCGCCGGCTGGCGTGTATCTTGCCGCGCGGTGGCGACCTCGGCCTGCGCGCCGGGCTGGGCGACATCGTGACGGCCAGCGTCAAAGAGGCGGCCCCGGATTCCGCCATCAAAAAAGGTAAAGTCGTCCGCTGCGTGATCGTGCGCATGCGCAAAGAAACCCGCCGCAAAGACGGCACCTATATCCGGTTCGATTCGAATGCCGCGGTGCTGATTACCGAGCTCGGCGAGCCCGTGGGTACGCGTGTGTTCGGACCGGTTGCCAGGGAATTGCGCGAAAAGAAGTTCATGAAAATCGTGTCGCTGGCGCCCGAGGTGATTTAAAATGCCCAAATCTAAGAAGAGGCTGGCAGAGCCCGTACGAATTTTGTTGAAGAAGAACGACCAGGTGAAGGTGATCTCCGGCCGCGACCGGGGCAAGACCGGCCGCGTACTGGACGTCAACCCCGCCAACGGCAAGATCCTGGTGGAGCATGTGTCCATGATCAAGCGGCACACGCGCCCCAATCCCGCCAAGCAGATCAAGGGCGGCATCGCCGAGCGGGAAAGCCCGCTGTCCGTGTCCAACGTCATGGTGTTGTGCTCGCAGTGCGGACCGGCGCGCATCGCCCACCATATCGAGACTTTACCCGGCGGCAAGACCCGGCGCACGCGGGTCTGCCGGAAATGCGGGCAGTCGCTCGACAGGAAGTAGAATATGGCAGCTCGACTTAAGCAGCTTTATCAGGAAACGGTAGTCCCGGCCCTTACCAAGGATTTCGGCTACAAGAACGTCATGGCGGTGCCGAGGCTGGACAAGATTTCGATCAACATCGGTCTGGGTGAAGCTACCCAGAACGCCAAGCTTATGGATGGCGCGGCCAACGAACTGGGCCAGATCGCCGGCCAGAAGCCCGTCATTACCAAGGCGCGCAAATCCATCGCCGCCTTTAAGCTGCGCGAAGGCATGTCCATCGGCTGCATGGTCACGCTGCGCGGCGATCGCATGTACGAGTTCTTCGACCGGCTGGTCAACGTGGCGCTGCCGCGCGTGCGCGACTTTCGGGGGGTTTCCTCGAAGTCGTTCGATGGCCGCGGCAACTACACGCTGGGCATCCGCGAGCAGTTGATTTTTCCGGAGATCGATTACGCCAAAGTCGAAAAGACGCATGGCATGAATATTTCCATCACCACTTCGGCGCGCACCGACGCCGAGGGCCTGGCTCTGTTGAAGCAGTTGGGCATGCCGTTCCGGCAGTAGCAGTAAGGGAGAAAGAAAAGTATAATGGCCACCACCGCCAAGATCGCTAAAGACAGGTTACTCGACAAGGCCCAGCGGGCCAAAACGCCGCGGCTTCGCTGCAAGCACCGCAACCGCTGCTGGCGCTGCGGCCGGCCGCGCGGCTATTTGCGGAAGTTCGGCATCTGCCGGCTATGTTTCCGCCAACTGGCGTTGAACGGGGAGATCCCCGGAGTAATTAAAGCGAGTTGGTAACGGAGTGCGACATTTTGGAGTGCAAAGATGACGAGTGATCCAATCGCCGACATGCTTACGCGGGTACGCAATGCGATTTCCGCGCGGCATCCCAAGGTGGATGTGCCGGCTTCGAAAGTGAAGGCCGAGATCGCGCGGATACTCAAAGAAGAAGGCTACATCCAAAACTTCAAGGTGGCCGAAGAAGGTCCCAAGAAGACCATCAAGATCTATCTGAAGTACAGCAACAGCAACGCACCGGTGATTTCAAACATCGAGCGCATCTCGCGGCCGGGCTGCCGCGTCTACGTGGGCCAACAGGATATCCCGCGTGTGCTGGGCGGCCTGGGAATCAACATACTGACCACGCCGCGCGGGGTGATGACCGGGCGCGACGCCCACAAAGAGCACGTGGGAGGGGAGTTGCTGTGCCGCGTATGGTAACCCAGCACCAAAAATCCGAAGGATTTTTATATGTCCAGAATTGGTAAAAAGCCGATCCCCCTGCCGAAAGGGGTGAAGGTCCAGATCGGCGATCAAATGGAAGTGACCGGGCCCAAGGGTACGCTGACCGTGCCCATTCCGGCCGGTGTGCATATCAAGCAGACCGACGGCCGCCTGGATATCGTGCGCGACAACGAAAAATTGGGCGCGCTCCACGGACTCACCCGCGCGCTCGCCGCCAATGCGGTCCAGGGCGTATCCACGGGGTTCACCAGGGAGCTGGATATCGTCGGCATCGGCTACCGCGCCGACATCAAGGGCCGGGTAGCCACATTCACGCTGGGTTATTCGCATCCGATAGAGCTTCTGCTGCCGGACGGCGTGGACCTGAAGATCGACAAGCAGACGCACCTGGTGCTCAGCGGCCACGACAAGCAGTTGGTAGGGCAGGTGGCGGCCAATATGCGCGGGTTGCGCAAGCCGGACCCCTACAAGAACAAGGGCGTCCGCTATACCGGCGAGCCTTTGCGCAAGAAGGAAGGCAAGACCGGGGCGGGGGCGAAATGATCCATAAGACACAAAAGAACCAGATCCGCCAGCGCATTCACGAGCGCATACGCCACAAGGTGCGCGGCACCGCGGAGCGGCCCCGCCTGGCGGTGTTCCGCAGCTTGACCAACATCTACGTGCAGGTCATCGACGATGCCCATAGCCTCACCTTGGTTTCCGCTTCCACCATCGAAAAGGGCAGCCGCACCAAGGGTGGCAACCTGGCGGCGGCGAAGGCCATCGGCAAGACTATTGCCGGACGAGCCAAGGAAAAAGGTATTCAGAAGGTGGTGTTCGATCGGGGCGGCTATATCTACCACGGCCGCGTCAAGGCCCTGGCGGACGCGGCACGGGAAGCCGGACTGGAGTTTTAATGGCAGTGAAAACCGTAAAGCGTATCGATCCGCAGACGCTCAATCTGAAGGAGCAGGTGGTTTCGATCAATCGCGTCACCAAGGTGGTGAAGGGCGGCAAGAACCTGAGCTTTTCCGCGCTGGTGGTGATCGGGGATCCGGCGGCCAAAGTGGTGGGCTTCGGCGTCGGCAAGGCCAAAGAAGTGCCCTCGGCCATACGCAAGGGCATCGAGGCGGCCAAGAAAAATCTGCGTAGGATTCACATCCTGGGGACGACTATCCCGCACATTTCGCTGGGCCGCTTCGGCAGTGGCCTGGTGCTGCTGAAACCCGCTCCGGAAGGCACGGGCGTGATCGCCGGCGGACCGGTGCGCGCGGTGGTCACGGCGGCGGGCATCCCCAACGTGCTGACCAAATCGATCGGCACGCATAACCCTCACAATGTGGTGAAGGCCACCATCGTGGCGCTCGAACAATTGCGTGATAGAAACGAAGTGGCCGAAATGCGAGGTCTGGCGGTAGAGAAACTATGAATGGAGCCACGGATGAACACAGATAAACGCGGATAAAAAGCTCCATCCTTCTTATCTGCGTTTATCCGTGTTCATCCGTGGCTATAAGGTTTTTTATGGATGGCATGATTAAGATCAAGCTGTATCGCAGTCCCATCTGCACGCCGGAGAAGCACAAGCGCGTCGTCCGTGGGCTGGGGCTCCGCAAGCTGAACCAGATCGTAGTGCGGCAGGACTCGCCCGTATTCCGCGGCATGGTCAACAAAGTCCCGCATCTGCTGAAAGTGGTCGAATAGGAGTAACTTATGAACCTGAGCGGATTGAGACCCCCTCCCGGACAGAAGCACACGCGCAAGCGCATTGGCCGCGGCATGGGCTCGGGCCTGGGCAAAACCTCCACGCGCGGCAGTAAGGGCCAGCGCGCCGGAACCGGTTTCGGCCAGAAGCGCGGCTTCGAGGGCGGGCAAATGCCGCTCCACCGCCGCTTGCCGAAGCGCGGTTTTACGAATATCTTTAAGAAGCAGTACGCCATCGTGAATCTGGGCAGGCTGGAGGAGTTGGAAGGGGATACGTTTTCGCCGGACCATCTGCTCGAGCATGGCGTCATCAAGAAGCTGCACGAAGGCTTGAAGGTGCTGGGCAACGGCCAATTAACGCGCAAACTTCGGGTCGAAGCGCACCTCTTCTCGAAGTCGGCGATCGAAAAGATTCAAGCGGCCGGCGGAGAAGCCGTGGTCATCGGTGGCGCTGGCGCGGGCGTTGTTGGGCCGAGCGATGCCGAGCCGCGCGATACCGAGCCGCGTGCGTAAGCAAGCGGAAGAAGAAGCGATAGGGAAGCGAAGGGTTCCATGAAGTTTTTTGAGGCTTTTGCCAACGTATTTCGGATCCCCGACCTGCGCAAGCGGGTTCTGTTCACGCTTGCCATGCTCGCGGTGTACCGCCTGGGCGGACACATTCCCACTCCGGGTATCGACGTCGGCAAGTGGGAGGAGTTCCTGAACCGCGGCGCGGGCGGCATCTTCGGCTTCTTCGACTTATTTGCCGGCGGCAATATCCGGCGTTTCACCATCTTCGCGCTGGGCATCATGCCCTACATCACCGCGTCGATCATCCTGCAATTGCTGACCGTGGTGGTTCCCACTCTTGAGAAGCTGCAGAAAGAAGGCGAGCTGGGCCGGCGCAAGATCACCCAGTGGACGCGCTATCTGACCATCGCGCTCTCCATCGTACAATCCTTCGGCATCGCCACGGCGTTGCAATCGAGCCAGGGCGGCTTCGTCATCCATCCCGGACCCGGCTTCATTTTGATGACCATCATCTCGCTCACCACAGGCACGGCCTTTATCATGTGGCTGGGCGAACAGATCAGCGACCGCGGCGTGGGCAATGGCATGTCGCTCATCATTTTTGCGGGCATCGTGGTGGGCCTGCCCAACGCCATTACCAACATCTACCACAACACCTTCGTCACCCGCGAGTGGAACGTGCTGCAGATGATCGTGATCATCGCCATGATGGTGCTGGTGGTGGCTTTCATCGTGCTTGTGGAGCGCGGCGAGCGCCGCATTCCGGTGCAATACGCCAAGCGCGTGGTGGGCCGGCGCGTGATGGGCGGGCAGTCCACCCACATGCCGCTGAAGGTGAACGCCGGCGGCGTCATCCCGGTGATATTCGCCTCTTCCATCCTGGCGTTTCCGCAGACCATCGCCCAGTATCCCACCGTCAAGGGCCTGCCGTGGCTGAGCAAGACGCTGTCCTCCATAGCCCATGGCGAGCCGCTCTATTATGTGCTCTTCGTGGCCGGCATCATTTTCTTCTGTTTCTTCTACGTCTCCATCATCTTCAACCCCAATGAGGCCGCCGACAACATGCGCAAGTACGGCGGGTTCATCCCGGGTATACGGCCGGGACGCAACACGGCCGATTACATGAACACCATCCTGACCAAAATCACGGTGGTGGGCGGTATTTATCTTTCGATTCTGTGTCTCATCCCGGACATCATGATCTCCGGCATTAAGCTGCAGCACTTGCCTCCCCCCTTCGGAAACTGGTTCGACGCTTATGCGCCGCGCTTCCTGCTGGAAGGCTTGAACGTGAATTTTTATTTCGGGGGCACTTCGCTGCTGATTGTGGTAGGCGTCGCTATGGACACCATCAACCAGGTGGAGGCGCAGTTGATCATGCGCCATTACGAGGGCTTTACGCCCCGGGCTGGGAGGATTCGCGGGCGCCGCAGCACGTTCTAGCGGCAAAAGCAGCTTTCCATGATGCAAGCTGTAGTTCTGTTCGGGTCCCCAGGTTCGGGAAAAGGCACGCAGGCCGATCTGCTTAAGAATTGCCTGCGGGTGCCGCACATATCGACGGGCGACATGCTGCGCGAGCACATCCGGGCGGGTAAACCCTTGGGCGCCAGGGTCGCCGCCACCATGCATGCGGGCGGCCTGGTTCGCGACGAAGTGGTCAGCGGGCTGGTCGAGGAGCGCCTCGACGAGCCTGACGCCCAGAGTGGATTTATTCTGGACGGTTATCCGCGGACCAGGACGCAGGCCGAGCATCTTTGCGGCTGGCTGGACGGCCGGGGGATACGCGAGGTGGTGATTCACCTCATAGTCGATTACAATGTAATTGTTGCCCGATTGTCCGGACGCCGGCAGTGTCCCCGCTGCGGTTCTCTCTATAACGTCGGTTCTCATCCTCCGCGGGTGGCAGGCGTGTGCGATCTGGATGGCGAAACCCTGGTAGTCCGGGAGGACGACCAGGAGTCGGTGATTCGGGAAAGGCTGGCCGCGTATCAGACACAAAGCCAGCCGTTGATTGAGTTTTTTCGGGAGAAGGGCCGGCGTCTGTTCGAGATCGACGCCAGCGATCATACTCCGGACGCGCTGCTCTATCAGGTATGCCGGACCATTCGCAGTCCGGAGGCGGGAGCGCCGGCCGGGGCGGCCCGGCCGGCCCGGTAGCAATGATTATTCGGAAAACCGCCGCTGAGCTCGAGAAGATGCGGCGTAGCGGATTATTGGTTTGGGAGATCCTCCGAGGCCTGGAGCAGATGGCGGCCGAAGGGGTCTCGACGCTGGATCTTGAGACGGCCGCCGAGCGCATGATGAAGGACGCCGGTGCGCGTCCCGCGTTCAAGGGCTATTACGTCCAAGCCGCCGGCGATACCTACCGGTATGCGCTGTGTACTTCGATTAACGACGAGATCGTGCACGGCATGCCGTCGGCGAAGCGGATTTTGAGGAAGGGCGATATCGTGTCGATCGACACCGGCGTGCAGCTCGACGGATATTACGGCGATTCGGCTACTACCGTGGCCATCGGAGACGTGGGCGTCGAGACCCGCAAGCTGATGCGGGTAACCCAGGAGTCGCTGGAGCTGGCTATTCAGCAGGTTAGGGCGGGCAACCGCCTGTTCGATATTTGCGGCAGCGTGGAGCGGCATGTGACCGCCAACGGGTTTTCCGTCGTGCGCGAGTACGTGGGTCATGGCATCGGAACGCAGCTCCACGAAGAGCCGCAGATTCCGAATTACATTGAGCGGAAAAACGAGAACCCGCGGCTGAAGGAAGGCATGGTGCTGGCCATCGAGCCGATGGTCAACGCCGGCAAGCCGGATACGCGGGTGTTGAAGGATAAGTGGACGGCGGTCACCCGGGATGGGTCCTATTCGGCCCATTTCGAGCATTGCGTGGCGGTGACCTCGAACGGTCCCTGGGTGCTGACCCGGCCGTGAGCCATTTGTGAGCAGGCAGTGAGAGAGGTCACGGCAACGGTCCTCGAGGAGTTGCCCAATGCGCTTTATCGCGTAGAGTTGGAGAGCCGGCGGCAGGTGCTGGCCCACCCGGTGGGGACGGTGAAACGAAATTTTGTCCGGCTGCTGCCGGGCGATCGGGTGGGAGTGGAGTTATCCCCGCGCGATTCGACCAGGGGGCGGATTACCCGCCGGATAACAGGAACGGAAACGACATGAAAGTGCGCGCATCAGTCAAAAAGATTTGCGACAAGTGCAAGGTGATCCACCGCGAGGGCGTGGTGCGGGTCATCTGCACCAATCCGAAACACAAACAGAGGCAAGGCTAAAAGGATAATATGGCACGTATCGCGGGAGTGGAAGTGCCGCCGAAGAAGCGGGCTGAAATCGGGCTCACCTATATTTATGGGATCGGGCGGGCGCGTTCGCGGTCGCTGCTCTATCGGGCCGGCATCGATTTCGACAAAAAGGTGGCCGATCTGACGGAAGACGAAGTCAATCGCGTCCGCCAGATTCTGGAAGCGGAAGGCGCGGTCGAAGGCGACCTGCGCAAGGAAGTCTCGATGAACATCAAGCGGCACATCGAGATGGGCTCCTACCGCGGTTTGCGGCACCGCCGCGGGCTGCCCGTGCGCGGCCAGCGAACTCACACCAACGCCCGCACACGCAAGGGCCCGCGGCGCGGCACGGTGGCGAACAAGAAGAAGGCCACATCCAAAACATAGCGGGACATAACAGAGGCGTATGGCGAAAGCACCGGCAAAACCTACCAAAAAGAAGAGTTTTAAGAAGAAGGAAAAGCGCGTCGTCCATACGGGCATCGTGCACATACAGGCCACCTTCAACAACACCATCGTGACCATCGCGGATCAGGAAGGCAACGTAATTTCGTGGTCGAGCGCGGGTTCGCTCGGTTTTCGCGGATCGCGCAAGGGAACGCCGTTCGCCGCCCAGCAGGCGGCCATGACGGCAGCCAACAAGGCGGGCGAGAGCGGGCTAAGGTCGGTCGAAGTGCGGGTCAGCGGTCCTGGTTCGGGGCGCGAATCCGCGGTGCGCGCGCTGGCCACGGCCGGCATCGAAGTGCGGCAGATCAAGGACTACACGCCCATTCCGCACAACGGATGCAGGCCGCCAAAGAAGAGAAGAGTGTAACTAAGGAGAATTGCTTGGCTCGATATATAGGTCCCGTATGCCGGCTGTGCCGGCGCGAGGGCATGAAGCTGTTTTTGAAGGGAGAGCGCTGCCATACGGAGAAGTGCGCGATCGAGAAGCGCAACTTCGTCCCAGGGCAGCACGGCAAAGACCGTAAGGCCAAGCTGGTAGGCTACGGCCTGCAGTTGCGCGAGAAGCAGAAGGCGCGCCGCATTTATGGCCTGCTCGAAACCCAGTTTCGCAACAATTTCGAGAAGGCCGCCCTGTCCAAAGGCATCACCGGCGACATCATGCTGTCGAACCTGGAACGCCGGCTCGACAACGTCATCTATCGCATGGGCTTCGGTACCAGCCGGGCGCAGGCGCGCCAGATCGTGCGGCACGGCCACATCCAGGTCAACGCGCGCAAGGTCGATATCCCTTCGTTCATGGTCAAGATGGGCGACGAGGTCACCGTGCGGGAGAAAAGCAGGAATAACCCGACCATCCTGTCGGCTCGGGACGCCACGGCGCACGCGCCGGCGCCGAGCTGGATGGATGTCGACCGCGATGCGCTCAAGGGCCGGATCACCGGTATGCCCAAGCGCGACGAGCTGGTTCAGATCCAGTTGAACGAACAGCTCATCGTGGAATTGTATTCTAAGTAAGAACGGGCGGCCGTTCGCTGAAAAGAGGAGAAAAAATGTTCAAGGGTTTTCAGAAACCGAAAAGATTGGTTGCCAATACCGAGACCCTCACGGAGCGGTATGGCATGTTCACCGCCCAGCCGTTTCAGCGCGGCTTCGGCACGACCATCGGCAACAGCCTGCGCCGCATCCTGCTCAGCTCCATCGAGGGCGCTGCCATCACCGCGGTGCGCATCGAAGGCGTGGAGCACGAATTCAGCCCGATTCCGGGCGTGGTCGAGGATGCCACCGACATCATCCTCAACCTGAAACAGATTCCTTTCAAAATCATGGGCGAAGGCCTCAAGACCGTCTACCTCAACGTGGATCAGTCGGGCGAAGTCATGAGCGGCCAGATCCAGACGGACCAGGATGTCGAGGTGCTCGACCGCAACCTGCACCTGGCAACCGTCAGCGAGGGCGGCAAGCTGCACGTCGAAATGCGCCTCAAAAGCGGCCGCGGCTACGTCAGCGCCGACAAGAACTTCGACGAAGACCTTGCCCTCGGCTACATTCCCATTGATTCAGTGCATTCTCCTGTTCGCAAAGTGAACTTCGCCGTGGAGGCCGCCCGCCTCGGCCAGATGACCGATTACGACAAACTTACGCTCGAAGTCTGGACCAACGGCGCGGTTTCACCCCAGGACGCCATCGGCTACGCCGCCAAGCTGCTCAAGGACCACATGTCCATCTTCATCAACTTCGAGGAGCTGCCGGACGCCGCCGAGGACGTGGCCGAGCACGGCCTGGACAAGATGGGCGAGATCCTGAACCGCTCCGTCGAGGAGCTCGAGCTCAGCGTCCGCTCTTACAACTGTCTGAAGAACGCCAACATTCAGACCATCGGCGAGCTCGTTCAGAAGACCGAAGCCGAGATGCTGCGCACCAAGAATTTCGGGCGCAAATCGCTGAACGAGATCAAGGAAATTCTGGCCAACATGGGGCTGTCGCTGGGCATGCGCGTGGATCCCCACGGCCGCCTGGTAGCGCCGCCGCCGCTGCCCCCCGGCAGCCTTCCCGAAATCGACGAGGAAGATCTGCGCGATCAGGACCAGATAGGGTAACCCATGCGACACCGAGTAGCCGGATACAAGCTGAAGCGGGACGGGAGCAGCCGCAAAGCCCTGCTGCGGAGCCTGATCACCAGCGTCATCGAGCAGGAGCGCGTCATCACCACCGTGCCCAAGGCCAAGGCGGTAAAGCCGCTGGTGGACCGCATGATCACCCTGGGCAAGGAAGACACCCTCACCGCCCGCCGGGAAGCCGCGCGGGTTCTGTATACGCCCTCTTCCGTCAAGAAGCTCTTCGATACGCTGGCCACGCGCTTTGGCCAGCGCAGCGGCGGCTACACCCGCATCGTCCGGCTGGGTCCGCGCAAAGGCGACGGCGCCGAGCAGGCCATGATCGAGCTGGTAGGCTCCGAGCTGGTCAAACGGGCGGCTGAGCGCGCCAAGCGCCGCGAAGACCGCGAGCGGGCAGCCCGCGAAGGCCGCGAGCCCGGAGAAGAAGACAAAGAGTAGCTCTCGCCAAACAGACCCAACTTTTTTCAGACAATCTGCTCCCCCGGCTGCTATGAATTCGCGGGGAACTGCACTCATTAGCAGCGGATTTCGTCGCCGCCACGGGATGGAATCCGATTTCAAGCGAAAGAGGAGCAGATTAATGGCAGAACATAAGAATCGCGTCGTCCTTCCAGGCAGCGAGCGCTCGGCCCGGCCGGGTTCCCGCGTGGTCGGAGCGCCGGACCCTAACGAGCTGATCGAGATCAGCGTCTTGGTGCGGCCCGCTAAGCCGCTGGATACTCTGATGTCGGCGAAAGAATTGGGCGCCAGCGCCCCGCACCAGCGCCGCTACCTGAGCCGAGAAGAATTCGCCGCCACTTACGGCGCCGATCCCAACGATTTGAACAAAATTCAGGCATTCGCTCACGACCATAACCTGACGGTCGTGGAAGTGAGCCCCGCCCGGCGAACCGTGGTTCTTTCCGGAACCATCGCCGCCATGAGCGCGGCCTACGGCGTATACCTGGCCAACTACGAGCATGCCGGCGGCGCGTTCCGCGGGCGCACCGGGCCTATCTTCGTCCCGGCGGACCTGGACGGAATTGTGCAAGGCATTTTCGGTTTCGATAACCGGCCGCAGGCCCGCCCCCATTTCCGCCATTTCAAGCCTAAGACCGACAAAACCAAACAGATGCGGGCCAGCTCGCAGCCCTCGTACACGCCCCCCCAGGTGGCCGCGCTCTATAATTTCCCGTCCGGCGCCACCGGCGTCGGAGAGTGCATCGGCATCCTGGAATTCGGCGGCGGCTATACCGCGCGCGACCTTAATACCTATTTCAAGCAACTGGGGATCCCGGTACCCTCGGTCACGGCCGTGTCGGTCGACCGCGTACATAACAAGCCGGCTCCGGGGCAGGATAGCCCCGATACCGAGGTCATGCTGGATATCGAGGTAGCCGGGTCCGTCGCTCCCGGAGCCAGCATCGCGGTCTATTTTTCGCACTTCACCGAGCGGGGTTGGGTGGACGCGGTTACGACCGCCGTGCACGACAGCCAGCGCAAGCCTTCGGTTCTCTCCATCAGTTGGGGGTTCGCCGAAGGCCAGGATATCTGGTCGGCTGCCGCTATCCAAGCCGTCAACGAAGCATTCCAGGCCGGCGCGGCGATGGGTGTAACCATCTGCTGCGCGGCCGGCGACGACGGGTCCAGGGACCAGGTCAATGATGGTCTCGCGCATGTCGATTTTCCCTCCACCAGCGCCTACGTGCTGGCCTGCGGGGGCACCACCCTGCAGTCGTCCGGCAACAACATCACCAGCGAAACGGTCTGGAACGACGGCGTCGACGGGGGCTCGACCGGAGGCGGCGTAAGCGACGACATCGCCTTGCCCGCCTGGCAGGCCAACGCCAATATTCCGCCTTCCGTGAATCCGGGCCACCATGTGGGACGGGGCGTCCCCGACGTGGCCGGCAACGCCGACCCGGAAACCGGCTATCAGGTCCTGGCCGACGGACAATCGGGCGTAGTCGGTGGGACCAGCGCGGTAGCGCCGCTCTGGGCCGGCTTAATCGCCCGTATCAACCAGCTCCTGGGTACGCCCGTGGGATTCCTGAACCCGCTGCTCTATTCCCAGGTTTCAAACGCCAAGGCCTTCCACGATATCACTAAGGGTAACAACGACATAACCGGCGATATCGGGGGCTATTCGGCGGGTCCGGGCTGGGATGCCTGCACCGGATTAGGCAGCCCGGATGGGACGGCCATCGCCACCGCGCTGACTGGCGCGACGGCCGCCGCCGCCGGCAAGAGCTAGCGCCGGATCGCATTTCCCGGCGGGTAAGGGTAGGGTACGGTACCTCTGTGGGCTCCGTACTCTGCCCAGAATTGCCAATCTTTTACCATTCTCTATAGACACAGTAGAGAGACCTGCGCTACACTTTCAGGAACGATCAAGGGGCGACCCTGGTGAACAATGACTGAAGTGCTGGTGGGTTTCTTAATCGCTGCCGGTGTTGGGCTTACCGGCGTTGGCGCAGGTTCGCTCATGGCACCCGTCCTGATGCTGTTTTTCCGCGTTCCGCCAGCCGAGGCGGTGGGCACCGCCCTGGCTTTTTCGGCTATCATCAAACTCACCATCGCTCCCGTCTATATCCTGCGCAAGCAGATCCACTACCGGACCATGTTGAGGTTGTGCTGCGGAGGCATCCCTGGCGTCCTGATCGGTGTCTACGCCATGAATGTCCTGGATGCCCGTCATCACCGCGGCATCCTGTTTATGACCATCGGCGGGTTGGTGGCCAGCATGGCCATATTCAACCTGGTTCGGAACCTCGCCAAGAACTACCGCAACCGCCAGATGCAGGACCGCTCGGGCTGGTTGCCGCTGATCGCCCTGGGTATCGGCTCGGAGGTCGGCTTTTCTTCGGCGGGCGCTGGCGCACTGGGATCTGTCGCCCTGCTCAATCTGACTCCCCTGCCTCCAGCCCAGGTGGTCGGTACCGATGTCATGTTCGGCTTGGCATTGTCCCTGATCGGCGGCGGATTTCACCTGTTCCAGGGGCACTACCAATCCGCCATCCTCATCCGGCTGGTCATCGGCGGAATGGTGGGTGCATTGATTGGCGCCAACCTCCTGAGCGTGCTGCCAGCCCGGCCGCTGCGCTTGGCCCTGTCCGCTTGGCTCGCCTGCATGGGCGCCCAGCTCTGCTGGCAAGCCTTCGGATAGCCAAAGGCTAGCGCTAACTCCTGTTTTTACGAACTGAAGCCAATTCCGAAGTACGTCTCCATTTACTTGACAATCAACAGCTCATATTTTATTATTGATTGTGGATGAGGTCTTCCAATAACGAATCCATCATCCAATCAGATCATCTAAACAGAAGGAGCACACAAAAACAAATGTCAATGACCCAATCCAATCCACTAGCCAACTTCCGCGTATTCGAAGACGCTTTCACCCGCCTCCTCAGCGAGCCCCGCACCGGCCGGCCCTGGTCGCCTGCCGTGGACATCTTTGAGACCGAGAACGAACTCGTCCTCAAGGCCGACGTCCCCGAGGTCTCGCTCAAGGATATCGACGTCCAGGTCGAAAATCAGACCTTGACGCTGTCCGGCGAGCGCAAGTTCGCAACCGAGGATAACAGTAAGGGCTTCCATCGCATCGAACGCAGTTATGGCCAGTTCACCCGCAGTTTCTCAGTGCCATCCACCGTGGACGCTGAGAAGGTTTCCGCCGAGTATCACAATGGCGTCCTGACCGTCAAACTGCCCAAAAAAGAGGCGGCCAAGCCGCGGCAGGTCAAAATCGCTGTCAAAGAGTGATTTGCTGTTAAATTGCTATGGTAAAGGCGGCGAGACCGAGGACCGGTTATCGTCGCCTTTGCGTTTGGAGAAAGTTGGAGACCACTTAGAGAAAGGAAACAGGTTCCCGTGATCAGGTTCGATAAATTCACGCAAAAAGCCCAGGAAGCGCTGCAGCAGTCTCAGGAAGTGGCCGGCAGGTCCGACAGCCAGGTCTTGTACCCATTGCACCTGCTGGTGGCTCTCTCGCAGGAGCGGGAAGGCATTGTCCGTCCGGTCCTCGAAAAGTGCGGCGTGCAGCCGGATGCCATCGTGGCCGAAGGCGAGCGTCTGATCAAGAGTATTCCCAAGGTCAACGCGCCGCCGCAGCCTGGCCTGTACGCTTCGCAGCCTTTTAATGAGGTGGTCGAGCGGGCCTTCGACGAAGCCAGCCGCTTCAAGGACGAATTCGTCTCGACGGAGCATTTGCTGCTGGCTATCTCCGCCCAAAAGCACGATCCGGCGGCGCAATTGCTCGAGCGCGCCGGCGCCAGTCATGAGGCCATCCTGAAGGCCCTGGTTTCAGTGCGCGGCACGCAGCGCGTCACCGATCCCAATCCCGAAACCAAGTATCAGGCGCTCGAGCGTTACGCCCTGGATCTCACCAAGGCTGCCCGCGACGGCAAGCTCGACCCTGTGATCGGCCGCGAGGACGAGATTCGTCGCGTCATGCAGGTGCTCAGCCGGCGCACCAAAAACAATCCCGTGCTGATCGGCGAGCCGGGCGTTGGCAAGACGGCCATCGTCGAAGGTTTGGCGCAGCGCATTGTCAAGGGCGACGTGCCGGATCAGTTGCAGAACAAGCGGCTGGTCGGGCTGGATCTCGGCTCCATGGTGGCGGGAACGAAATTCCGCGGCGAGTTTGAAGATCGCCTCAAGGCCGTGCTGAAGGAGATCACCGAGTCGAATGGCGAGATCATTTGCTTCATCGACGAACTGCACACCCTGGTGGGCGCGGGCTCCGCGGAAGGCGCCATCGATGCCGCTAACATGCTGAAGCCGGCCCTGGCCCGCGGCGAGTTGCGCTGCATCGGCGCCACCACATTGATCGAATATAAACGCGTTGAGAAAGATGCCGCGCTGGCCCGCCGATTCCAAACCGTATTCGTAGGCGAGCCCAGCGTGGACGACACCGTCGCCATTCTGCGCGGCTTGAAGGAAAAATTCGAAATCCACCACGGCGTGCGCATTAAGGACTCTGCCATTGTTGCGGCGGCCCTGCTTTCGCAGCGCTACATCACTGATCGCTTTCTGCCGGATAAAGCTATCGACCTGATCGACGAGGCGGGCGCCGCGCTACGCCTGCAGATCGGCTCCATGCCCATTGAGCTCGATCAGAAGGACCGCCGCATCACCCACCTGGAGATCGAGCGCCAGGCTCTCGGCATGGAGAAGGATGCCGCCTCGCGCGAGCGCCTGCGGCACGTGGAAAGCGAGCTCGAGAGCCTGCGCGGCGAGACCGCCACTTTGAAGGAGCGCTGGAACCGCGAAAAATCGGCCATTCAGCGTGTACGCCAGCTCAAGGAAGAGCAGGAGCAATTGCGCAAGGACGAGGAGCAGGCCTCCCGCCAGGGAGATTGGGAAAAGGCCGCGCAGATCCGCTACGGCCGCCTCGCCCAAATCGAAAAGGATATACAGACGGCCGAGCATGACCTCGAAGCCGTAAAGGATTCGGCATTGCTGAAAGAAGAGATCGACGATCAGGATATCGCTCGCATTGTGGCCAAGTCCACCGGCATTCCGGTGTTGCGCATGCTGGAAGGCGAGACCCAAAAACTGGTGCAAATGGCTGAACGTCTCAAGGAGCGAGTGGTAGGTCAGGATGAAGCCGTGCGGCTGGTATCGAATGCCATCCTGCGCAACCGCGCCGGACTCAGCGACCCCAACCGGCCCATCGGCAGTTTCATTTTCCTGGGACCCTCCGGCGTCGGCAAGACCGAACTGGTGCGCGCGCTCGCCGAATATCTGTTCGACGACGAGAAGGCCCTGATCCGCGTCGACATGTCCGAGTATATGGAGAAGCACGCGGTGGCCCGCATGATCGGTGCGCCGCCCGGCTATGTGGGCTACGATGAAGGCGGCCAGCTTACCGAACAGGTGCGCCGCCGCCCCTATTCGGTGGTGCTCTTCGATGAAATCGAAAAAGCCCATCCGGACGTCTTCAATTCCATGCTGCAGATCCTGGACGACGGCCGCCTGACCGACGGACAGGGCCGCACGGTAAACTTCAAGAACACGGTCATCGTGATGACTTCGAACGTCGGATCGAGCACCCTTCGCGAGGTCGGCCCCATCGGCTTTTCTGTGCACTCGAAGTCGTCTCCCAATGAAATCACGCGCACCCGCCTGCTGGATGCCCTGCGCAGCACCTTCCGGCCCGAGTTTTTGAATCGCATCGACGATATCATCGTGTTCAACTCGCTCTCCCGCGAGCATCTCACTTCGATCATCGACATACAGTTGCGGCGCGTGGGTAAACTGCTGCGCGATAGAGGCCTTCGCCTGGAGCTTACAGAGGCTGCCCGCGACATGCTCATTCAGGAGGGCTACGATCCGCACTACGGCGCGCGCCCCATGCGGCGGGCCATACAGCGGCTCATACAGGATCCGCTGGCGCTCAAGCTGCTCAACGGCGAATTCCAGGACGGCGACATCATCGAAGTGGACGCCCAGTCCGGCTCGAACGAGCTTCGCTTCCAGAAGCTCGTTCCAGTGGCGGCTTGATATGTCGACATCCAACACCATCAAGACCGTTCTCCTGCTCGGCTTGCTCAGCGCCATCCTGCTGTTTGCAGGCGAGGCGCTGGCCGGCCGCCAGGGGCTCTATATTGGGCTCGGCTTCGCGGTGCTCATGAATTTCTCGAGCTACTTCTTCTCGGACAAGATCGCGCTGTCGATGTATGATGCGCAGCCGGTCAGCGAGACCGAGAACACGGAAGTCTACCGGCGTGTGGCGCCCATCGTGCAGGGCTTGTGCCAGCGCATGGGCTTGCCCATGCCGCGCCTGTGGCTGCTCCCCGAAGAGAGCCCCAACGCGTTCGCTACCGGACGCAACCCCGCGCACGCTTCCGTGGCTTTCACGGTGGGTATCCTGCGGCTGATGGACGATCGTGAGATCGAGGGAGTGGTGGCCCACGAACTGGGGCACGTGCTCCATCGCGACATTCTGACCAGTTCGGTGGCGGCGACGATTGCCGCGGCCATCATGTTCCTGTCGCGCATGGCCCCTTTCTTCGGCGGCTCGCGCGACGACGATGACAACCGCGGCGGCGGCATGGTCGGCGGGCTGTTGATGATGATCCTGGGACCTATCGCCGCGGTGTTGATCCAGATGGCCATCTCCCGCACGCGCGAATACTCGGCCGACGCCGCCTCCGCCAAGTACACGGGCACGCCTTACGAGCTGGTCTCCGCGCTCCAAAAGCTGGAGACGTATTCTAAGCGCATCCCCATGGAAGCCAGCCCTTCGACGGCGCACATGTTCATCATCAAGCCCTCCACCGGGCAGTGGTTCATGCAGATGTTCTCCACGCACCCCTCGACCGAAGACCGCATCGCCAGATTACAGGCCATGCGGTAAACCCCTTCCTCAACTTTCTCGAAGAATCCTTCAAAACGCGGAAGAAACAATGGCAGTTTTCACTGACGTTTGCCGCTATTAGAGATGAAGGCAATTATTAGCGGTAAGTCAGGGGCAGTCGTATCCGCCTGGAAAAAAGGAGGCCTTCGTATGACCACTGGAATTGCTGATCAACTCGCGGCCTTGCAGCGCATCGCCGCATTCTCCGCGGCATTGCGCGGACATGGACTGGGAGAGTGGCAGACAGGTGAGGGCTTCGCGCTGGCGAAATGCATTCAATGCGGTGCGGAGTTGCGAGTGTACTTCCCGGCGCTCGAACCCGAAATGGACGGGCCGGCCCTCGATCATGAGTGCGCCCGCCGCGCAGTCGCCGCAGAGGCGGCCTAAGGCGCCAAGGCAATGGAAACGGTCATCTTTATCCACGGTGCATGGGTAACGCCCCGGTGCTGGCGGTACTTCGCGCCGCTTTTCGCGGACAGGGGCTATCGCACGTTGGCGCCCGCATGGCCGTGCAAGGGCCGCGCGCCTGGCGATCAACTGGCGCATCCCGACCTCCGGCTGGCCAAGGTAGGCATCCCGGAAATCGTCGCGCACTACAAGGCCATTATCCGAAGTCTGTCCAGCCCGCCCGTACTGATTGGGCACTCCTTTGGCGGCCTCATCGTGCAGCTCCTGCTGGACCAGGGCCTCGGCGCCGCTGGCATAGCCATCAATTCGGTGCCGCCGCGCGGAGTGTCGGCGTTAGGCTCTTCTCCTATGAAAGCCGTCAAGAAAGCGTGGATGCTTTTCGGCGCTCCATCCCGTTGGCGGGGAATCCTCCTTCCTCCGGAGCGGGACCCGCAAGAAAAGGCTCTGCGCAAGGTCCAGAGAATAGATGTCAATCTGGTTCCCGAGAGCCGCAGGATTTTCTGGCAGCTACTGACTTCGGCGGCCGAAGTTGACTTTCGGAACCCGGCCCGAGCTCCACTCCTCCTCGTGGGTTGTGGCCAAGACCGGTGCGTTCCAGTGGATGTCCAGCAGCGCAATTGGGAACGACATGGCGCTTCGCCGGCGCGAATCGATTTCGCATTGTTCCCGGACCTGACGCATTTGAGCATCGCCGAACCGGGACACGAAGCCCTGGCGGCGTACTGCATCGCGTGGGTCGACGACCGGCTCGCAGCAAACGCCCGTGGAATCGCCTCTTTCGCCGTCCTTAGCGCGGGTCCACCGCCCCGTCGGCTATCAATCGCAGAGCCGTGAGACTGGGCAGAAAGAAATACTCCCCACCGCGCGTTTCGACGAAATTCGGCAGGCCGCTGCAAACAAACGGCGTATTCCGCGGATCGTCAGTGCCCTGCACGACGAACTTATCGCTCCCAGCGCTATGGCAGGCCGCCAGCGGGTCTTTGTCGTTACCCAGACGCGCATCGTTGCCGTACTCGATCCACTGTTGCTGCATGAATTCAAACTGGCGGTACAGGCTCGCCCCCAGCGCCATAAAAATGATCCCATGCTCATCTTCATCGCTAGCAGGCTGGTCGGCCGGCGTGTACTCGCCGTAGGGCAGGCCGCGCCGCATGATCCGGCGGCGGTTAATCAACTCGCCGTTAAATCCGAATGCGTCCCGCGGATTCGCACGCCGGATGTGACTGCCCAGAGGACATCGGGCCCCGTCAGAATCGTGCCGGTAGGTGAAGTTGGTGTTCCGAGAAGGGTCCCGCACCAGGTCCGGGTCCGGGCGATCCGGCGACAACTCCAGCGGCGTGCCATCGAGCCATCTTCCGACGAACTTGGCGGCGAGCTTCTCCTTGCCTCCGGGATACTGCTTGCCCTTTTCGTCGAGGTACTTCCGGAAGCTCGCTACATTCTCATGCAGCTTCCGGTAGACCATGTACGTACCGTTGATCCCGAGAAGGTAAGGGACCGGGCAGGCCGGCAGCTCGCGCGCTTCATCCGGATAGCCCAGAATAAACTCGCCCGTGGCCAGCGGCGCCCATTTGCCATCCGGCATCAGTTTGCCCTGGCCGGGAACCGTGTCCCGCTCTACTCCTTCATAGTCTGGATTGCCGAACCCGTCGGTGTAGCCAAAATGTTCCTTGGAGGTTGGCTTGCCATCGATGTAGATCGCCGAGGCCTGCTGTGTGTAAAGCAGCCGCGCGCCGCCGGTCTCCTGCATCAGCCGGCCCATCTCATCCGACCGCTTGGCAAGCTCATCCGCCGTTTGCGCATATACCGCCAGCCAGAGATGAATGTCTTCCTTCCAGACCGGTTCCCAATTTGCCGGGTCGTTCTTGCCGACGTCTCCGAGGATGCGGTTGCGCGAGGACATGCCCTGATAAAACTCGTCCGGAAAACTGAGCAGCGTGGCATCGGGCAGCCCTAATTTGCGAAAGCCCGTCCACGTGAAGCCGATGTTCAGCGTGGAGGGCGGCTTGCCCTGCTCCCATCGTTCCGCGCTGGTCACCTGCTCGGTGACGCGGCCGACGAATTCCCGCCCGGCTTTGTAGTCCAGGATCTCCGCCAGCAGGTAACACGCACAGGGAAAGCTGTAGCCCCGTGCCACGAACCCTTGGATGTCGAAAAGGTTGAGTTTCACCATGTCCGCTCTCTACGCGCGCGCCGCCTGGCCCTTGGTGAGTTCCTTCGCGCCACCGTCCGGCGGCGGCGATTTCCGCATGCGCTCCCAGAACGCGGCAAACTCCCGCTGCAGCTCGGCCGGCGATCTGCCCTGATTCTCCTCGACAAACGCTGTGAATTCCACCTTCGTCTGCAAGGCCTTGAGCGTCTGCTCGACGGTCTTGTCGTTGACGTCGGCGAAGAAAAAGGTAGTCTCGATCTGGCACTTTTTCATGTAGGCGGCAAACGCTCTTGGATCGGTCACGCCCGGATATCCGACGCAATGCGACCAGATATCGTCCGCCACGTCCGGTATCTTCCGCGCCATCTCCTCCAGGTATGCGTCCACCCCGCCGTAGAGATTCGAGTTGAAGATCAGGTACTTCGACTTGAGATGTTCTTCCTTAGCCGGCGATCCCACGTACACTACATCGTCCATCACCACCAGACGGCAGATGTGCGTTCCGGCAACCTTGGCGAAGGGGCTGCGCTCATGCCTGTGCATGTTCTGGAGATACATCCGCAGGGCGGTATCGTGCGAGATTTTGATCTTCGGATCGTCGAGGATGGGCGACAGGATCGTCAGCCCGTACATGTTGCCGTTCAGATTTGCCACGTGCGGCTCCTTATAAACGATCAGGTGCCCATCGGCGCCGGCCCGAGCGCGCCGATATCGGCCTGCACTTTCACCAAAAGCTTCAAATAAGCCTGTTGGAATTCATCGGGCGAAAGCCCGGCGCTGTCGTTGGCGAATGCCTGTAGTCGATCGTCCACCCGGATCGCCGCCTTCACGTCGTTGGTGGTTGCGTAGGGATATGCCGTGTAGTAATAATCGGTGTCGAACTGAACCAGAGCGATATAGCGCTTAAATGCGGTCACCGGCACGGAGCCGGGGAACTTTTCGCTCCAGCGCCAGATCATGTTCAGCCCGGTGGAGAGTACCGCGGAGAAGGCGTCGATGTACTGGTTCCACGTTCCGTTAAAGTTACTGAAGAACAGCAAGTAATCATAGTGCAGTTGTTCCTCGGGCTGCTCGGGCGCGAGCCGTGGGAACTGGTTGCGCTTGACGATGACCCAGCGGGCGAAGTGGATAAAGGAGAGATTGATCAGATCCTGCTGCTTGGATTTAATCGCGCCGAGCAAGAAAAACAATATCCGCAGTATGGGCGTTTTCCACGCCTTCATAGGGGTGACGGCGTTCATAGCGTAAGCTTTGCCATTGATGTTAGTCACAAAGTTTCCAGCCTCCCCCCAGACACAGCGCGAAGTGCGGGCGAACCACGCTATTATGCACTCTCTATACACCTAATGCAAGGTATATCGTGCTTTCGTCATCACGAACGGTAAACCGGCCAGACACGCTACGAAGTGGCGCAGTGAACGCCGCCGCTCACCCGCCGGGTGGCGCGGACACCGGACTCGGAAAACGGACTCAAAACGCAAAGTCCACCCGGCAGGAGGTCGAACACTCGCGTAACCTACTCAAGCAAGGCGACAGCCCAGACGCCATAGCCGGTATTCACCGCGTCAACCGCGATCGTTTACGGGCGCTCGCCGGTTAGGCAGTCAGCTTTTCAGCAAGACCCTTCCCCAATGGGACATCAAGAAACAGACAAGCGAAGGTATCGTCTTTTTTGGCCAATATCGACGCAAGGGCGTATTTGTTCTGAACGCGTTTCTTAATGAGGGCCGCCTCAAGATCGACGTTAACGGACACCGCGTTTTCAGGTCCTAGTTCAAAGGCGTTTAGGAGTCTTGCCAGCGCCCGCGCCCCCGCTAGCCGGCATTTTGCCCACTTGTACACCCGCCCCGTTTCAGCGTGGGCTGCTGCCTAAGCCGATGATGATTAACACAGCAACTCCGAGTACTAGTTTTTGAAGAGTAGGGCTCTCACCTTGCCGCCCTTTGTAGCAATAGTCGGTGAAGTGTTCACAGTTCGTCAGAGGGTGGTATGGGTGACCGATCTCCAGTGTCGCTCGCGTCCATATGGCTCTCGCATGCTCGGGCGAAGAGGGCCGCCTTAGCAACCTCACTTCTTGCCCTTGCGAGAAGCCATCCCAACCCAGCACTTCAACGCCGGGCCCCTTGTTATTGTGGATGACCTTGACTTGCGAGGGCGTGCCGTTCCCGACGTTATGGATCAACCCACGATGATGTCGAATTAGCGGTATATCGGTGTCAATCTCGATCTCATCCCCGATCCCGAGGTCGACCTGCTGACCATCGTCGAGCCCCCACCACAGCTTCCGAGGCGTCCCTAATGTGCACAGCATGTCATCATTGTACCAATCGGCCCTGAAACTCTACGGCCTCGGTGGGCGTGCGACCCGAGGGCGTGGCCGCCCTGTTGAAGGTAGCCCGCACCAACCATTACCGGGTGCCTGTACCGATTCACCAACCGTTCAGGGCGCCAAAGCTGTCGGTGGTGTCTGCCCGTTACTTTGTGCCACTAGACCTTCAAACGCCTGCGCTCTGGATAATTGCGTTTTGACCTCGCCCGCGAGGTTTGGCATGGGTGCGTCTTTGTAGTCGGCGTCAAGACGAAGTGAATGCATACGAAGCCCGTAGATGCCCATCCGCTTGATGGTCGTATCCGTGTGCCTCTGGCACCAATCCCAAAGCTTTTTGTGCAAGCCCGGCGGTTTTTCGGTGAATGTCAGCGCGCGGGCCTTGGTCAGGCCAAGATTGTAAACGTAATAGTACGTTCGGCCAACGCATGTCCTTTGAGCACCTTCTCTGGGGTCGTTGCGCAATTCGTGCGCGATGATCAGAAAATCTCGCCAATCAAACGGCATCCTGAATCTCGTAGTCGAACACGAGCGCGCCACCAGAACGATGGCAATTGTTTAACCACCACTCCCTATCAAAAGACCGTAGGGCTCGCTCCGGGCCGTCGCTGAAGTCGGCAGGCAATTGCACCGCTACCTTGAGCAAGTTGTCATCTTCCGAATGCTGCACTCGAACATGAAAGAGCCGCCTTTCTCCAAATGCAATTTGCAAATGACGTACGGCTTCGACCAGAAGCATAAAAAGCGCCGGTTCCTCTTCAAGAAGCTCAATGATGAGGCGGCTGCTATCCAGGATCACATAGTGCTGTTGCAGGGTGCGCAATTGCGCCACCAAATCCGGATTGGGGCGAATCTGCTCATAAGGATAGCCTTGGAAAGGGACGCTTCCGCCAAGCCTGCGCACGTCAAAAACAATTCTGGGCGGAAAACTCGCTGCTTGCTGGCGTTCGTACCATTCTGCTGTCTCGCGAAGCGAGGAAGGACTTGCGGGCGGTGCTTGCGGCGCGTCGAATGCCAATGAGTTAAGCATTGGTCGCCTCTTCAATGCCTAGAATTCCAAACAGCATTTCTTCATCGCTGCGCACTTTCGTCAGGATGTCCGGCAGCAGCGGCTGTCCCTGGAACTGCGACGAAAGCCGCAAAAAAATTCCGTTTGCAAGAGCCACAGAGAAATCGAGCAACACGTCGCCGTCATCCCATTTCAGGTGATTGCCGAAAGTTTGGGGTTGACGGTTTTTCACGAGGGGTTTGAACGGCTCAGGCACGAACGGTGCAAGTATTTCGTCGCGCGTCTTAGCTATGGGTTGCAGATGCATCGCTAAGGTGGCCAAGCACGAATCGACCTTTGCTCCGCTTGCGTCCAGCAGAGCGCGCTCTGCAGCAAGCAAGACTAGAGCGTCCTCCTCCGCCGTGCTCCAAGATGATCCGTCTTTAGCGAACTTGTATTCCTCGGCTCCAAACTGGAAGCTGATCCCGCGTTCGGGAAGTCTGAAAATCACTTTGTGATCGGCCAATGTCCCGGTCGTCACAAGTTCGGTGTTTGCCAGCCGAAAGTTAAATGGCAACAGCGCGGCCACGACGGACTCAAAGACCCTCGGCCTGTCACTGGCAATCAAACCGACATAAGGCCGGTCGAAGCGCGCGAGGTACTCGGCACTCGCCATCGGGATTTTGACCAACTCAGACATTACTCTGATTCCATTGTCGTATCGCAGCCAACATTCGTTAACACTCTATCGGCATACATTAACTAAATGCTTCATCCTCTATTGTTTATCGTCCATAGTAGCACACAACCCGTGTGCGGCGGCTCGTCTGCTGGGTGGCCGGGGCGCCATTGTTTCCGGGGGTCCACACGGTTATCGCCGAGGCTAGCACGCCCGTGAACTCATGCGCCGGGACCGTTGGAAGTTGCGCCTGCGGCACCAGCATGAGACATTCCAACACCCTCCAAGATCGTCCGCTACTGCACGTGCATAGGATCGCCAAAGTAAGCCAAAATCTGCTCGGAGCAGCGCTGGCAGGCCTCTTCCTCATCCGGATCGCGAGCCTCGCAGCGAATCAATTCCCGGTCTTCGAATGCCATGCTCCGGCCGCAAAGCCAGTCCTCTCCGTCGCGAACGTGGATGTGATTGAACTCGATCACGCGGCTATCCTTCGTAGCTACAGCGTTTTGGGTTGCGGACAAGGGGCCGCCGCTGCTAAAATACTAGTTTCGCAGTTTTCAGGAGATTCTGTAGGTATGGCACGAATTTGCGAGGTATGCGGGCGCGGTCCCCAGTTCGGCAACCGCATCAGTCACGCTCATAACGTCAGTAAGCGCCGCTGGAATTTGAATTTACAGACGGTGCGCGCGGTGGTCAACGGCGCGGCCAAGCGGATGCGCGTATGCACGTCCTGCATTCGCTCCGGCAAGATTCAGAAGGCAGCGTAAGCCTGGCTGGACAGCGCGCGAATCAAATAAACATCTCTTCGTCCTGGGTCGCGTGGTCCACCGAAGGGCGCCTTCTGCCTTCCGCGTAGGTGTTCATCGCGGCTTTAACCCCATTGAGAATGCCGTTGACTTCCTTGGCCGGCCGCAAGACGGCGGACTTGACCGTCTCGCCCACCTGCTCAACCTGCCCGATGGTCTGATCCACGGCGTGATCGATTTGGGCGATGCGCGTCTGGGCGCGCGCATTGGTGTCGTCAATCAGCTCGCCGATGCGCTCGGTCTGCTGGCGCACTACTGTAGCGATGGCCGACGCTTCGGTGGTGATATGGGCAACCCGGGGACGGTTCTCATCCAGTATTCTACTGGTAGTCTCGACGATAGCCTGGAAACGATCGATGATGGGCCCGACCTTGCCCTGGATGTCCTTGCCGGCCTTCTGCGCGTCCTTACCAGCCCGGTACACGGCCGCTAGAACGAGTGCGTGGAAAACGAACGCGATGCAGGCCACACCCACGCCGACTGAGACCACCCATCGGAAAACATCTTCAGACATCCAGAACCTCCCCGGGCCGTTGCTTTAGTTTGCCGTCCCTGCCACGGGGGACTGCGGCGGGTGATTTACGGTGTCGCGATAGGCTTGCTTGCCGGCTTCCATGGCTTCCGCGATGGTATCCTTCTGGCGACCCAATGCCTCCTTGCTTTTATTGAGCAGATCGCCGGCCGAATCGCGCAAATCCGTGCCGCGCTGCTTGAGGTAATCGGTACCTTCGCCAGTCTTATCCTTGATGAGCTGGCGGGTATCAGCCCCCGTCTTGGGAGCGAACAGCATGCCGATGCCGAGACCCACTCCGAGGCCCAGCAGAAAACTTGAGAATCCACCTTTGTCCATAGTCTCTCCTTATAACCATCCTCGATTATAACCCGCGGAGGCGTGACAACCGGCTACTGGCGGGAGAGACATGGTACACTTCTGTACCGCTGGGCCTCGATGAATGAACGAAAGAAGACCCTCCTGGCCGCCGGCGCGCTCTGGGAGTACGCAGTGAGAGTGCTGGCCGGGCGCGCCTTTTCGACCGGCGAGTTGCGGGAAAAGCTGCGCCGCAAGGCCGAACGCGCCGCGGACGTGGATCCCACCATCGCGCGGCTTAAAGAATACGGCTACCTGGACGACCGGAAGTACGCCGAAAACTTTGCGACGGCGCGCCTCGAAAACCAAGGCCTGGGCAGAACGCGCGTGCTGGCGGACTTGTCGCGTCGCAGGGTGGCGCCGGCCGTGGCGCAACAAACCGTTGGGAAGGTCTACCAGGAGGTCGACGAGGAAGCTCTGGCGGAGCAGTTCGTGCGGCGCAAGTTCCGGCTGGCGGCGAAAGAGAATCTCTTTCGAGAAGAGCGAGAAATGGCGTCGGCCTACCGCCGGCTTCTGCGGGCCGGCTTTCGATCGGCAGTTATCGTGCGAGTGTTGAAGAAATTCGCGCGCGATCCCGATCTGCTGGACGGTTTCGAGCCGCCGGAGGAGCCCGCGGAGGAGTAGGCACTTAAAGAGGCTTCCGCGCGAACACGTACTCGGCGACCGGCTGCCCGCCGATGAGATGCTCCTGAATAATCCGCTCGAGCACTTCCGGCGTGGCGGAGTGATACCAGGTTCCTTCCGGATAAACCACCGCGATAGGACCTTGCTCGCAGATCCGCAGGCAGTTGGTTTTCGTGCGGTAAACGCAATGGTCGCCCTGCAGAAGGCCGGTCTCCGCCAGCCGCCGCTTCAGGTAGTCCCAGGATTCCAGGCCGGCCTCCTTGGGCGCGCACTTGGGCTTGGTCTGATCGCAGCACAGGAAAATGTGTCGGCGAATACTACCGATCCGCAGGCCCTCCGCGATCTGGACGAGCCGCTCGATGTCCGCCACTATTTGCTCCAATCGTTGCGCACAACCTGGCCGCCCTTCATCACGAACTTGACGCGCTCGAGCGTGGAGATGTCCTGCAAAGGATCGCCTTCGACCGCGATGAGGTCGGCATAAAAGCCCGGCTGAAGAGTCCCGGCGAGCGTGGACCAACCGAGCAACTCCGCGGCGTTCGTGGTGGCGGATCGGATGGCATCGAGCGGCCTCATGCCGAGCTTAACCATCAGGGCGAACTGCCGCGCGTTGTCTCCGTGCGGATAAACGCCGCCATCGGTGCCGAAGGCCATGCGGGCGCCGGCCTGGTAAGCGCGGCGGAAATTCTCGCGCTGCAAACCGCCCAGTTTCTTTTCCTTTTCGATGGACTCCGGCAGCATGCCGGCCTGTGCGCCCTGCTGCAGGATGTAATCGTCGTTGTAGATATCGAAGACCAGAAAAGTCCCGTGCTCTTTGGCGAGCCGTATGCCCTCGTCGTCGATCAGGCTGGAGTGTTCGATGGAGTCGATCCCGGCGCGGATGGCATCTTTGATGGATTCGGTGCCATGCGCGTGGGCGGCGACTTTGCGTCCGAGTTTATGGGCCTCCTCGGCGATGGCGCGCATCTCTTCCAGCGTGTACTGGGGCGTGCCGGGCTGGTCGCCCTTGGAGAGCACGCCGCCGGACGCGCAGATCTTGATCAGGTCGGCGCCGTACTTGATCACTTCACGCACCTTAGCGCGCGCCGCCCAGGGCCCGTCGGCTACGCCTTCGTCTTTGTAATGGAATTCGGGGGCCAGCAGATTCTCGTCGCAATGGCCGCCGGTGATGCCCAGGGGAGGGCCGGACACCAGCAGGCGCGGTCCCTCCACTTCGCCGGCATTGATACCGTCCCGCAGCGCCACGTCGGAATAGCCGGACGCACCCACATTGCGCACGCTGGTGAATCCCGCGCGCAGCGTGAGGCGGGCGTTCTTCACTCCAGTGACAGTGGATCGGGGAACCGAGATGCCCAAGCCCTGATAGCCGGAGTGCGAGGGATCGCTGGTAAGGTGATCATGGACGTCGATCAAACCGGGCAGGCATGTCGCGCCCGAGAGATCGATGACATTGGTTGCGGGAGCCTTGATGGCAGACGCCGGTCCGGCCGCCACGACTTTGTCGCCGTCAATCAATACAGCCGCGCCGCTGAGCATGTTACCGCTGCCGACATCCAGTAACTTGCCGCAGCGCACCAGTGTCGCGGGGCGCAGGGGCAGGGCGATAAAGATGAGGAGGATGAATAGTCGTGGCATGCGACTTCTTACTTTACACGGCGGAGCGCCCAAATCCGCATTCCTTCCACCGCGCGCCCCATTCCCACATCCCGAACCCAGCCTGCTTCGGGAGCGGGTAGCCCGACTGGCGCGCGAGCATGCAGATCTGCCCGCGGTGGTGGGCGTCGTGCGAGAGCAGATAGCCGAACATCCCCACCACGTCCGGGCGGAAGCCTTTGACCTTGCCTTCGGGGTGGTCGAGCGCTTCGCGCAGTAGCCGGGCGCAGCACTCGGCGCTTTTGGCGAGCGCCTGCATGGCCTCCTTTTTGCCGACCGTCGCACGGTCGAGCTTGTCGGGAAGCGGTTTGCCCTTGGCCGCGACCGCCAGCCACATATGGCGCACATTGTGCATATGGGCGGCCATGGCGGCAATGGTGCGGCCCTTGCCACCGGGCGGCTCCGCGTTCCAGGCCGCGTCGTCCAGATTTTCCAGCAGGTACTGATTCAGCCGTTCGTTGACGGCGTAGGCTTCGAGCAACGATTGCTTGAGGTCGTGCATTTACTCAACCACCGCGGCGTGATTGGTCAGCTCGCCGATTTCCGGAATGCCGACGCTCACCACGTCGCCGGGCGCCAGCGCGGCATCCTCCGGCACGATGATGCCCGTGCCGGTAAGCAGCACCGTTCCAGCCGGCACATGGTTGGCGCGCAGCAGGTATTCGATCAGGCTTTCGAATTTGCGGCTGAGCTTTTCAGTAGACACGCTACCCGAGAAGAGCTGCCGGCCGCCGCGCGTGATGGTGCAGGTCATTTCCAGGTGGTAGGGGTCGGGCAGAGCGTCGGCGGTAACGATCACCGGGCCGAGCGCGCAGCAGGCGGTGTAGACCTTCGATTGCGGTAAGTACAGAGCGTTTTCCCTCTCAATATCCCAGGCCGAAACGTCGTTGGCGAGGGTGTATCCGAGGAGGTTGCCCTTGCTGCCGAGCACCAGGGCGAGCTCGGGCTCGGGAGCGGTGAACCGGGAATCCACGCGGATGCCGATGGCCTGGCGATGGCCCACGCAAACGCGCGCCGTCCCCTTGAAGAAGATTTCAGGGCGCGGCTGTTTATACACGTAGGCGTACATGCCCTCGCGGGTGCCGTGTTCGGCATCGCGGAACTGAGCGCTCATTTCGTAGGTACAGCCGCAGGCCCAGACCTCGGGCGGCACGATGGGCAGCGCCGGCGCGTGCAGTTCGGCATGCTTGCTGGCGAGCCGCGCGGTGGTCTGGCTGAGCGAGACCCCTTGGGCTTCCGCCCGTTTGATCAGATCGCAAACCGTGTAGCCCGGAACGGCGCGCGCCAGGTCTCCTTCAAATACGGCGGCCAGCAAGCCGCCATCTGCCTTGATTTGTCCGAGACGCATGGGATCAGTATTTCAGATAAACCGTTTTGTAATCGCTGTAAAAATCCAGCGCGGCGGGACCCTGCTCCTTGGGGCCGAAACTGGAATCCTTGGTTCCGCCGAAGGGCAACTGATACTCGACGCCGGCACTGGGGAGGTTCACGGTGATCAGGCCGGCCTCCGCCCTGTATACAAACTCGAAGACGCGCGAAACGTTGGTGGTCTGAATCGAAGCAGAAAGCCCGAAGGGAGTGCCGTCGGCGATCCGCATGGCATCCTCGAAGTCTTTCGCGCGAATGACGGCGAGCACCGGACCGAAGATCTCTTCACGGGCGATGGTCATCTCCGGCGTCACATCCGCGAAGATGGTGGGCTCGACGAAATAGCCTTTAGCGAAGCCTTCGCCGGTCAGTTGGCGGCCGCCGATCCTGGGCGCGCCGGCTTCCTGGCGTCCGATCTCGATATAGCGCAGCACGGTATCCATCTGGGCCTGGTCGATGCAAGGGCCGATATCGATGCCCGGCTGCATGCCATCGCCCACTTTGAGCTTGCGCGTGCGCTCCACTAGAGCGTCTAGGAAGCGCTCGTAAATGGCATCTTCGACGATAGCTCGGCTGGTGGCGGTGCATTTCTGCCCGGTGGAAAAGAACGCCGCGTTGACCGTATTCTCGACGGCCGCGTTGAAATCCGCGTCCGCCAGCACGAGGGTGGGATTCTTCCCGCCCATCTCGAGCTGTATGCGCAGGCGCCGCTTCGAAGCCTCCTGGTGCAGCCAGTTGCCGATCTGGCAGGAGCCGGTGAAGGAGATGGCCTTGAGCGCCGGCGCCTGGACCAGCGCCTGCCCCAACTCGCCGCCGGAGCCCGCCACGAAATTAACCACACCTTTGGGCAGACCGGCTTCATGCAAAGCCTCCACGATGCGCCAGGCGCTCAACGGCGCGGCGGAGGCGGGCTTGAGCACCACGGTGTTGCCGCAGATCAGGGCCGGCGCCAGTTTCCATGCGGGGATGGCGCTGGGGAAGTTCCACGGCGTGACCAGCCCCACCACGCCGATGGGCTTGCGGATGGCGAACATGTGCACGCGGTCGCGCTCGGAAGGCACCAGAAAACCATTGAGGCGCGAGCCCTCGCCGGCGAAATACCGGAAAATATTGATGGCGCGGCGGACCTCGCCTTTGGCCTCAGGCAAGGTCTTGCCTTCCTCGCGAGTCATGTCGGCCGCCACCTGATCGAAGCGGCGATCGAGGATGTCGGCGGCCTTAAACAGAAACGCTCCGCGCGCGGGGGCGTTCGTGCGCGCCCAGGCGGGCAAAGCGTTGGCCGCGGCCCCGGCGGCATCGTCGATATCCCGGGCGCTGCCCTTGGTGAACAGACCGACGATTTCGCCGGTGTTGGCCGGGTTGCGGTTTTCAAACTGCGCGCCGCCATCGGTCCAGCGGCCGTCAATGTAATTGGGAAAAGCCGGCGTGTCCATCAGTTCAGGTTAATACGTATCAGTTTAGCTTAGGGCGCCACGTATTGCGATGAAGTCGTGTCCATCGACAGCTTGGACTGCGGAACGGTGAGAGTTCAGATTACGACTCGTGCGAAATTACTCATACCGCAGAGAATCCATCGGATCGGCATTCGCGGCGCGGCGAGCGGGAACGTAGCTGGCGAAAAGCGCGACCGCTGCGAGAAGGATCGAGACTCCCGCGAGGGTCGCGGCGTCGAGCGGTTTCACACCATAGAGCAAGCTGGCGATCAGCCGTCCGAACAGCGCCGCGGCGCCGAGTCCAATCGCGACTCCGATCGCGGCGAGTTTCGCGCCTTGCCTGAGGATGAGCGCGAACACCGCGCCGCGGGTCGCGCCCACGGCCATGCGGATGCCGAACTCGCGCGTCCGCTGGCTGACCAGGTAGCTCATTACGCCGTAAACTCCGATCGCTGCAACGAACAGCGCCAGCAGCGCGAACAGCGAGATGACAGCGGTGCGGAAACGGGCTTCGCTCACCGACCCGTAGACGAGCTGGTCTATGGTGGCAACCTGATCCATGGGAACTTCAGGATCGACCTCGGCGACTGCTTTGCGCAGGGCACTGGTCAGGCTGGCAGGCTCGATGAACGAGCGCACTACGATAGTGGGGCGAACCTCCACGTTGGGAACCTGCCCCCACGGTATGTACATCTCCGGGACGGGTGCAATTGCCAAGCCCTGGTGATGGACGTCGCCTACGATGCCGACGATCGTCCGCCAATGCTCATCGCCGAATTTCAGGCGTTTTCCCACCGGATTCTCATTGGGCCAGAACTGGCGCGCCATCGCTTCGTTGATGGCCACCACGAGAGCGTGGTCCTCGTCGTCCCGATCTTCGAACGAGCGGCCACGCCTGATGGGGATGCCGATGGTTTCGAAATAGCCGGCAGTGACGGGCCGGTAATCGGTGGAATCGTAAACACCGGGCGGGTTAGGCGGCCGGCCTTCGATGAAGAATGACCAATTATTGTTGGTGCCGGCGAGCGGCAGATACGAAGTGAAGCCGGCAGATCGAACCCCCGGGAGGGCACGTACGCGTTCGGCAAGGGCGCGCTGGAAAACGGAAATCCGGCGATGCTGGCCGGTTCCGAATTGATAGCCATTGGCGTATCGCGGCGGAAGGGAAAGACGAGCTGTAAGGATGTGCGTGGTTTGGAATCCGGGCGATACCTGCAGGAGAACGCTCAGGCTTTTGATCATCAGGCCCGCGCCGGCCAGGAGAACCAAAGCGAGCGAGACCTGCCCGACAATGAGCGCGCTGCGCAGACTGGACTGTCCGGAAGAAACGCCGCGGGCGTTCAGCTTTACTCCCGGAGATTGGACCATCGGAACCAGCCCGAACACAATTCCGATCGCGAGGGTGATGAGGGTAGTGAATGCGAGAACGCGTCCGTCTACGGAAATTTCGGCAATGCGTGGCAAATCCGCCGGCAAGTGTGCGATCAATGCGGGCACGCTCAGCAGCGTGAGAGCTAATCCGAAGCCGCTCCCCAGCAGAGCCAGCACGGCGCTCTCGGTGAGCAGCTGTTGAGCGAGACGCTTGCGGCTCGCGCCCAAAGCAGCTCGCAACGCCATCTCCTTCTGGCGGGCGGCTGCGCGGGTGAGCAGGAGATTGGCGATGTTGGCGCAGGCGATGAGCAGCACCATGACCACCGCGGCGAGCAGCGTCAGCAGCGCGGTGCGAACGTTGGAGACCGCATGCTCTGCCATGGGAACGGCTGCGATTCCCTTAGCCTCATTATCATCCCGGTAGAGGCGCCGCAGATTGCGCGCGATACCGTCGAGTTCGGCTTGCGCCTGCTGGAGCGAAATGCCGGGTTTGAGGCGGCCGAATACCGACAGCGGATGCGTGCCGCGCGTCCATGCTTCCGGAGGAGATGCGAGGCCCAGGTTGGTCCACACATCGAATCGCGTGCGCGCCTGAAAATCGGAGGTTTTGCTGACGAGCGAGAAATCGCGGGGGGTTACGCCGACCACGGTGTATTCCTCATCGTTCAAGCGGACGCCGGTACCGACGATTGCGGTGCGCGCGGCGAAGTAACTTTCCCAGATGGAATAGCTGAGCACCACGACGTGGTCTTCGGTTGCCCGAAAACCGCGGCCTAGGGCCATATTCACTCCGAGAAGAGGGAAAAAATCGGCGGTGACGGCGGCTCCCGCGAGACGGCGCGGCTCGCCCCTGCCGGTGAGAATGAAGTCTGGGTAGGGATCGAGCGCGGCCATCCGGGAGAAGGAGGTGCTTTGTTGCCGCCAGTCGTAGAAATTCGCCGGAGCGACGGTGAGGAACGGGCCCCATGTCGGATGAGTCTCCCAGAGCGTTACGAGGCGGTCGGGATCTGGGTAGGGAAGCGGTTTGAGGAGCACGCCGTTTACCACGCTGAAGATGGTGGTATTGGCGCCGATACCAAGCGCCAGCGTGAGGATCGCGACGGTAGTGAATCCGGAATTCCTGCGGAGACTACGGAGGGCATAGCGGATATCCTGCATTAGGATTTCGAGCGAGACTCCCACTCGGACATCGCGGACGCTTTCCTTCACTTGTTCCACGCCGCCGAGATCACGGCGGGCTTTTTGGAGAGCGTCTTCCGGGGACATGCCGCGGCGCATGTTTTCGGCGGTGGTGAGTTCGAGGTAGGCGCGGAGTTCGTCGTCGAGCTCTTGTTCAGTCTGCTTCTTACGGAGGAGATTTCGAAAAAAGGCGGCGAGCATGCGATCCTCTTATGTGGCTCGCAGAGCGCTGGCCATCGCCAGCGAAATGCGCTCCCAGCGGTGCGATTCGCACTGGAGGCGGCTGCGGCCCGTGCGCGTCAGGCGATAGAATTTCGAGCGACGCCTGGTCTCCGATTCGCCCCATTCGGAGGCGAGCCATCCGGCTTGTTCCATGCGGTGCAGGGCGGGAAACAGCGACCCGGCTTTTACGTCGAATGCGCCATTGGTGGTCTGAGAGATGCGGCGGGATATGCCCATGCCGTGCATCGGCTGGAGCGCGAGGGATTTCAGGATCAGCAGATCGAGAGTGCCTTGCAGGAGTTCGGATTCGGCCATGGTCTTATAGAATGACTATAAGACAGCTCATATAGAATGTCAATAGGAGAAAGGCATCTGATCTGACCACGGGATCGATGGCCGCCAGCCCTAATGTATAACCGTGGACGGCGCGGGAGCGTCCGCGGTGGTCGGGATATAGACGTCGATCTGGTGGAAGCCGGATAAAGACGCCACCACATTATTCGGAAACAAGGCCGTCCGCGCGTTGTAAAGCTCTACCGCTTCATTGTACTTACGGCGTTCCACGGCGATGCGATTTTCGGCTTCCTTCAGCGTGTCCTCAAGATCTCCGAACTTCTTGCTGCCGTCGAGTTTGGGAAAACTCTCGGCGGCTAACACCGCGCGCGCGAGGGCGTTATCCAACTCCGCGTTGGCCTTGATTTTTTGCCGCGGCTGGTGCGCGCTGTCGAGCGCCGCGCGAGCATCGTTCAGGGCTTTAATCGTGCCCGTTGAATTCGGAGCGACGGTCCCTGACGGGGCGCCCTTTGGGCCCGGCTCTGTAAGCGCTTCGGCCAGCTCCGGAACCAGGCTGGCGCGGTGACCCAGGGCGGCGTCCACCTGCGCCCACGCCGCGTCGATCGTTTCGCGCTCGCCGATCAATCCATTGCGGATGCTGACGTACTTGCTGCCGGCGATCACAACAATCACCAGCAGAAGCAGAATCAAGCCCGTCTTCATGGGGCCTCAGCACACCAGGTCTTCGCGGCCGATCTTGAATCCGTCGAGATTGCCCAGCACGGTGAGCGCGATATGCTTGGGGTCGAAAAACGCCCTCGCGATGCGTTGGACGTCGTCCGCCGTGACCTGTTCGACGCTTTCCACCAGCTCGTCGAGGGTGAAGAAGCGGCCGAAGTACATCTCCTGGCGGGCGAGATTGGACATGCGGCTGGAGGTGGATTCGAGGCTCAGCATCAGCGAGCCCTTGAGATGATCCTTGGCGCGGCGCACTTCTTCTTCGCCGATGGTCTCCTGTTTGAGCTGCTGGAATTCCTTGATGATGGACTCCACAACTTTGCCGACCGATTCGACGGAGGTGCCCGCGTAAATCGAAAGGCAGCCCGTATCGCGGTAGGGGCTGAGCTCCGAGAATACGGCGTAGGCCAGGCCCTGGCGCTCGCGTATGTTCTGGAAGAGACGCGAGCTCATGCCGCCGCCCAGCAGCGTGTTGAGCACGTAGCAGGCGAAGCGCTCCTCGTGGGGCAGCGGATACGACGGCACGCCCAGGCACATATGCACCTGCTCGAGCGATTTCTTATTGCGCAGGGCAATGCGCGCGTGCGTGGCGGGGACCTGGTCCGGGGGCGCCGTGCCATTGGGCGGCAGGGATTCGAAATGCTGCCGCACCAGATTGACCAGCGCATCGTGCTTCAGATTTCCGGCCGCGGTGAGCAGCAGGTTCGAAGGCGCGTAGACTGCCCGGTAGTACTCGTCGATCATCTGCCGGTCGAAGCGCTTGACGGTTTCACGCGTACCCAGAATGGGCTTGCCCAGCGGATGGTCCTTCCAGAAGTTGGCGGAGAATATTTCGTGGACCAGGTAGTCGGGGCTGTCCGCGTCCATCTTGATCTCTTCCAGGATGACGCCCTTCTCCTTGTCGATGTCCTCATCGCGGAAGAGCGGATGGAGCACCAGGTCGGCCAGCACGTCGAAAGCGCGCGGCAGATGCTGGTCGAGCACCTTGGTGTTGAAACAGACCAGTTCTTTGGCGGTGAAGGCGTCCAGGTTGCCGCCGACGGAGTCCACCGAGCGGGCGATGTCTTCGGCGGAGCGGCTGGTGGTGCCCTTGAACAGCATGTGCTCGATGAAATGCGAGATGCCGTTCTGGTCGGAAGTCTCGCGGCGCGAGCCGCTGCCGATCCATATTCCTACGGAGATGGAACGGACGTGAGGCATGACCTCGGTGATGACGCGCACGCCATTGGCAAGCGTGGTCATTTCGATGTCGCGCACGGGCGTGGCGGTAGTTGCCATGGTAGGTGGGAGCGGTTGCTCCTGTACCTAGGATACAACGTGGCGGGGCGAGGGGGCGAGGCGGGGCGCCAAAGTGACAGTTTAAGATCGGTGATAATTTAAGAGCAATGACCCCAAAAGAGATTCTGTCCCAAATCACCGAGATCGGCATTGTGCCCGTGGTGCGCACGGCCAGCGCGGAGAGCGCCGTCAAAGCCATCGAGGCCATCTATCGCGGCGGAGTGCGGGCGGCCGAGATCACCATGACAGTTCCAGGCGCGGTGCGGGCGCTCGAAAAGGTCGCGGACCAGTTTGGCGACAAGATCGTGCTCGGCGCAGGCACGGTGCTCGATCCGGAGACCGCGCGGGTCTGCATGCTGGCGGGCGCAGAGTTCTTCGTCACGCCCAGCTTGCGACCGGCCACCATCGAAATGGCCAAGCGGTATTCGAAAGTCATCTGCCCGGGCGCGCTGACGCCTACCGAGGTGCTCACGGCGTGGGAAGCGGGCGCCGACGTAGTCAAGATCTTTCCGTGCGGCAACGTGGGCGGAGCGAAGTATATCAAGGCATTGAAGGGTCCGTTTCCGCAGATCGAGATGATTCCTACCGGCGGCGTCAATCTGGAAACCGCGGGCGAATTTCTGAAGGCCGGCGCCTGCGCGGTAGCCGTGGGCGGCGAACTGGTGGACGCCAGGCTCATCCGGGAAGCCCGCTACGATCTGATCGAAGAGAAGGCGCGGCAGTACTTGGCGGCGATCTCGAAGGCCCGCGGCGAGATGCACGCCGCCGCTGGCTAGGCTTGCTTGTTAAACTATGGAATCTATGGCGTTGAGCAAAGACTTGCTGGAGATCCTGGTTTGCCCCCTGTGCAAGGCGAACCTGGAGCTGAAGCCCGACAACAGCGGGCTGAAATGCGTCGAGTGCCACCGCGTGTATCCTGTGCGGGACGACATTCCGGTGATGCTGATCGACGAGGCTAAGATCGAGGATTAGGCCGGCCCACGATGGCATGCGTGGCATCCGTGTTAGAGCGTCTGGCGCCGGGCAGTCGCGTGGCGGCGATCCGGCTGCGATCTCTGGGCGACTGCGTGCTGACCACGCCGGCGCTCGATATTCTGAAGCGCAGCCGCCCGGATCTGCGCCTCGCCGTGGTGGTGGAAGACCGGTTCCGCGCGGTGTTTGAGGGTAATCCCGATATCGAAACGCTGCTACGGCCGGCGTGGCGCGAATTGCGAGCCTGGGGGCCGGAGCTTAGCCTTAACCTGCACGGCGGCAGCGTCAGCACGCGGCTGACCGCGCTTTCCGGGGCGCGTTGGCGAGCTGGGTTCCAGCACTATCGCGGGCAGTTTCTGTATAACGTTCGCATTCCGCGTGCGCAGGAAATTCTGGGCGAGGAGCGCACCGTACACACGGCCGAACATCTGGCATCGGCCATGTTTTATCTGGGGGCGCGGCGCATGGAGATTCCGCCCGCCAAGTTGTTTGCGGCGGCGCTGCCCGCTGGAAGAGCTTACGCCGTCATACACCCGGTCGCCTCCGAAACAGGCAAGACATGGCCCGCCGCGGGTTTCCTCAAGGCGGCTCGCTATCTGAGCGAAGTGCTAAAGCTCGACCCGGTGTTCATTGCCGGACCGGACGACGATCTTACCGTTTTTCGCGAGTACCGCACAGTGGCCGGCGCTCCGCTTGGTGAAATCAAATCGCTGCTGCGCGGCGCCGCGGTGTTCCTGGGAAACGATTCCGGACCGGCGCACATGGCTGCCGCTTTCGGCGTTCCCGTGGTCGTGATCTTCGGCTCCTCGGACGCCGCCATCTGGCATCCATGGCGCACCGCGTCGGAGGTGGTCGAGGGCAAAGCCGGCATCGCATCGGTAGGCGCGCCGCAGGTGCTGGACGCGCTGGAGCGGCTGCGAGTGCCCGCATGAGAGACCTGCTGCGGCTTCTGAAATTCGCCAGACGGTATTGGATCTACCTTCTTTTTTCCGTGATCCTGATGGCTTGCGTGGGCGCGGCGCACGGTATGATCGCGCTGCTGGTCGGGCCGATTTTCGACCGCGTCCTCAATCCCGCATCTCTCGATACGCGGGTGCTGCTGTTTACCGATCCGGTCTTTCATCATGCCTTTTATCTCGATCAGATAACGCCTGGATTGATCCAGAGGCGCTCCATCTGGACCATGGTGGCGTTCGCCATAGTAGCGGTGTTTCTCACCAAGGGCTTGTGCGACTACATGGCGAATTACCTGGTGAACTATGTCGGATTCTCCTCTGTCACCGACCTGCGCAACACCGTGTTCGACAAGGTCGTGAAACAGGGCGCGCAGTTCTTCGAGGCGCACTCCACAGGACGGCTGATGTCCTCGATCATGAACGACATCGAGAAAATCCAGGTGGCCTGTTCGCATATCCTGGCGGATCTGCTGCGACAGGTGTTCATCGTGCTGGGGCTGCTGTTCGTGATCCTGGATAAGGATTGGAAACTGGCGCTGGTGAGCCTGACGGTGCTGCCGTTCGTGCTGGTGCCCACGGCCCGCATTGGCCGCCGCATACGGCGGACCAGCCGCCGCTCGCAGGATCAGGCCGCGGAATTGAACGAGATTCTGCAGGAGACGCTGAGCGGGCACCAGGTAGTGAAGGCGTTCGCTATGGAGCAGTTCGAATCGCGGCGGTTCCGGCAAACCGCGCAAGGGCTACTGAAGATCAATCTGAAATACGTGCGCCAACAGGCCCTGGCTTCTCCGTTGATTGAGCTGTTCGGCGCAATCACCATCGTGCTGCTGCTGACTTACGCGCGCACCCAGATCAAGACCCACCAGTTGACCGCGGGGCAGTTCACCAGTTTCGTGATCGCGCTTTTGATGATCTACGAGCCAGTGAAGCGGCTGACGGGCATACACAACATTTTCGAGCAGGCCATCGGCGCGTCGCAGAAAGTCTTCGAGTACCTGGAACACGCCGAGGAGATCGAGGAGAAGCCGGGTGCCGTGAAGCTCGAACGCTTCGCCGAAGCCGTGCGGTTCGACAACGTCAGCTTCCGCTATCCGCTTTCGCCCAACGGATTTCAGTTGAGGGGTTTGAATCTGGAAGTCAAAGCGGGCGAGGTGGTGGCGGTGGTGGGGCCGAGCGGCGCGGGCAAAACCACGCTGGTGAACCTGGTGGCGCGCTTCTACGATGCGACCTCGGGCGCCGTGCGCATCGACGGGCGGGACGTGCGCGAGCTGGACCTGGCGTCGCTGCGGCGGATGGTCGGAATCGTGGCGCAGGATACCTTCCTGTTCAACGACACGGCGGCCAACAACATCGCCTATGGACGGCCGGACACGCCGCTCCATCAGATCCGCGAGGCCGCCCGATCGGCGCTGGCCGACGAATTCATCAGCCGCCTGCCCGAAGGCTACGCCACGGTGATCGGCGAGCGCGGCGTGAAGTTGAGCGGCGGCCAGCGGCAGCGTATCGCCATCGCGCGCGCGCTGTTGAAGAACGCTCCGATACTGATCCTGGACGAGGCCACTTCGCACCTGGACACCGAGTCGGAGCGGCTGGTGCAGCGCGCGCTCTCGAACCTGATGGCGGGCCGCACGGTGATCGTGATCGCCCATCGGCTATCCACCATACGGAGCGCGGACAAAATTGTAGTGCTCGAGCGGGGCGGCATCTGCGAAGTGGGCACGCATGAGGAGCTCGTAAACGGAGGCGGGATTTACCAGAGATTGCACGAGCTGCAGTTCGTGGAAACCGGGAGCGTACTGGACTTATGAGCGCCCGCAGCATGACCGGGTTTGCGCGAGTGCGCAAGGCATCGCCCGAGGGGGAGATAGCCGTCAGTATCAAGAGCGTCAACCACCGCGGCCTGGACATACATTTCCATATGGCGCCGGAGCTGGATGCGTTCGAAGGCGGCATACGCAATGCGATCAAAGCGAAGGTGGCCCGAGGGCACCTGCAAGTTCACGTGCAGTTTAATCGCACCACGGCCGCCGGTGCTTCCAGTCTGAACCGGCCCTTGCTGCAGGCCTACCTGCAAGCTTTTCTGGAAGCGAGCGAACAGCTGAGGGCTGAGTGCAAACCGGATCTGAACGCGGCGCTGCGTGTACCGGGCATGCTCCAGGGGACCAATCCGGCGTCGGGCTCTATCGGTGCTTTGGCCCAGCCCGACAGCGACCTGGAGCAGCCGCTGCTCGAAGCCACCAATGAGGCGCTCGATCTGCTGAACGGATTTCGGGAGCGGGAGGGAGCGGCTACGGTGGGCGAGATGCGCGAGCGGTGCGTCTCATTGGGCGAACTGGCGGAGCAAATGGAAAAAATCCGGGCGCATGCCACCGGCGCTTTCCAGAAGAGACTGAGCGAGCGGCTGCGCGAGCTGTTGCGTGGCGCGGGATTGGATCCGCAGCGGCTGGCGCAAGAGGCAGCCCTGCTGGCGGAACGCAGCGATATCAGCGAGGAGCTGACCCGGCTGAAGACGCACGCGGCGCAGTTGGAGAAGCTGCTGTCTGGCGAGGGAGAGATTGGCAAGCGGCTGGATTTCCTGCTGCAGGAAATGAACCGGGAGTCCAACACAATCCTGTCGAAGACGGGCGGTCTGGGGGATCTGGGGCTTACGATCACGGACCTGGCGCTGGCGGCGAAGGCCGAAATCGACAAGATGCGGGAGCAGTCGCTGAATCTGGAATGAGCCGCGAATGACCACGATTTTTATTGTTTCGGCGCCTTCGGGGTCGGGGAAGTCCACCCTGGTGCGGCACCTCTTGGCGAACGTGCCGGGGCTGACGTTTTCGGTATCGTACAGCACGCGCGCGCCTCGCGGGAATGAGGTCGAAGGGGAGAGCTATCATTTCGTCTCGCGCGCGGAGTTCGAAAAAATGGCCGGCCTGGACGAGTTCCTGGAACACGCCGAAGTTTTCGGCAACTATTACGGGACCCACCGGAGGGCGTTGGAGCAGGCCCAGGAGCAGGGCAAGGACCTGGTACTCGACATCGACGTGCAAGGTGCGCGACAATTGAAGAGTAAGATTCCGGAAGCGGTGACGATTTTCATTCTGGCTCCGTCCCGCGAGATCCTCGAGCAAAGGCTGCGTACGCGGAGTGAAGACTCCGACGCGGTAATCAAGCGGCGGCTGCGCGACGCGGCGAATGAGATTCGCACTTACAGCGCCTACGATTACGTACTGGTGAATAACGACCTCGCCCAGTCCGACGAAGCTCTGGCCGCGATTGTGCGGGCCGAGAGGGTCCGGCGGCGCCGTATGGAAGAGCAGATCCGGCCGATTCTGGAAACGTTTGAGACGATCGCGTAAAAGGATTTTCAAATCATGGGCGACAAGATTCCCAAAAATAACGCGCACTGCACCATACCGGACGATCCGGAACAGAGCACTTACCGTTTCATCATCGTGGCCGCCAAGCGCGCCCGCCAGTTGCAGGGTGGCGCGCGGCCGGTGCTGCCTACGTCCTCCAAGAAGCCGACCATCATCGCCATGGAAGAGGTCCGCCGCGGCTTGGTGAAGTACGAGTTAACCGGAATCCCGCTGCTCGAAGAGCCGCCGACGCCGGAAGTAATCCTGTAGACCGCATGCACATCGTACTGGGTGTCGGCGGAGGCATCGCGGCTTACAAAGCGGCTGAGTTGGCCCGCCTGTTGATGCAGCAGGGGCACCAGGTGCAGGTGGTAATGACGGCGGGCGGACAGGAATTCGTTCGGCCTCTGACCTTTGCGGCGCTTACCGGGCACAAAGTCATTGGCGAGTTGTTCTCTTCCGCGAATCCCGAGGCGACGCTTTCGAGCGCCATTGAACACATCGCCGTGGCGCAGGAAAACGATCTGCTGGTGGTGGCGCCGGCCACCGCCGATCTGCTGGCCAGATTCGCGCACGGCCTGGCGGATGACTTTCTGACGACGCTATACCTGGCGTTTACCGGGCCCGTAGTGCTGGCGCCGGCCATGAACACCAATATGTGGCTGCATGCCGCCACGCAGGGCAACCTCGAAACGCTGCGCCGCCGCGGCCACCGAATCGTGGATCCGGAAGATGGCGAGCTGGCCTGCGGCATGGTGGGTACGGGCAGGCTGGCGGCTGCGGAGCGGATCGCCGCGGCAGTAGAGGCCGAAATCGGGCGGCGGCGGGACCTGGAAGGCGAGACGGTGCTGATCACTGCGGGTCCCACGCAGGAGCCGCTCGATCCGGTGCGCTATATTTCCAATCGCTCAAGTGGAAAGATGGGCTATGCGCTGGCCGAAGCGGCGGTCGCGCGGGGCGCCCGTGTGACGCTGATTTCCGGACCCGTACACCTGGCTCCGCCTCGGGGCGTGACATTCATCGGCGTGCGCACGGCGCGCGAGATGCGCGACCAGGTGTTCGCCAACCTGGAGCCCGCCGGCATCATCATAAAGGCCGCTGCCGTGGCGGATTTCCATCTGGCGAAGGTTCCGCCGCAGAAAATGAAGAAGACCGCCGCAAGGCTTTCGCTCGAGCTCGATCCCACTCCGGACATCCTGGCCGAGCTCGGTCGAAAGAAGGGCGACCGGCTGCTGGTGGGTTTCGCGGCTGAGACTGAGAATCTGCAGCAGGAGAGCCGCCGCAAACTGGAAGCCAAGAATTGCGACATGGTGGTTGGCAATCTTGTAGGTGGCGTTAACGGCGAAGAGACGGGCTTCGACACCGACGAGAACGAGGTGCTGCTGGCGATGCGCACCGGCGAACTGGTTCCCGTGGCGCGCGCCTCCAAACGGGCGGTGGCCGATCGCATCTTCGACGAGATTCTCAAGCTGCGCCTGGGTCTGTACGCCATCCACAATGAACGCTGAACTCCTGCGGCGATACCTGGAGTATTACGACGATTTGGGGATCAAGACTTTGTATCGGCGTGCCGCGCCGGTTTCTGAGACGATGCCTGAAGCCCATGCTGACGAGACCACGGCGCCCCAGCGCGCGGAACCTCTCTTCCGTATCCTCGAAGACATCGGCGATTGCCGTCGCTGCCGGCTGCACCAACAGCGAACCAACATCGTGTTCGGCGTGGGCAACGAGCAGACTAAACTCGTATTCGTGGGTGAGGGTCCGGGAGCGGATGAAGACGCGCAGGGCATTCCCTTTGTGGGGCGCGCGGGCCAGTTGCTTACTCAGATGATCGAAGGCACCGCGAGTAAAGAAGGCATTCCGCTGCTGCGAAAGGATGTGTATATCTGCAACGTAGTGAAGTGCCGGCCGCCCGGGAACCGCACTCCCGAGCCGGACGAGATGGAGATCTGCGGCCAGTTTCTCACTCGCCAATTACTGGCCATTCACCCCAAAGCCATCTGCGCGCTGGGCGCCACGGCGGCGAAGTTCCTGACCGGCAGCAAGGAAGGCGTGACGCGCATGCGCGGCAACTGGTATCGGTGGCGCGATATTCCGGTGATGGTCAGCTATCATCCTTCGTTCCTGTTGCGCGGCTATAACCAGGCGGCTAAGCGCGAGGCCTGGGAAGACCTGAAGAAGGTCCTGCACTTCGTTTACGATTAGGGGTAGAACGACAGGCCGGGAGGCCTGTCTCACCAATCGAAGGCCAATTGATCGGCATACTGTTTGCGCCGTATGCCGTCGAGGGCGCGGGCTTCGTCATAGCGCCCCCAGTGCTCCAAGATCCAGATCTGTTCCCAGGCGCAGTCATCGAGCACGTGCCGGTCGGACCTTTGTTCGGCGGCCAGCGACCACTCCTCGAGGATCTCAAACGCCTCGGCCAGCCGGTCTTGCGCGCGTGCCCAAGCCACAGCCCGCCGCGCCAGGGAGCCGGCGAGTGCCCAGTCGATTTCGATGGCAGCGTGCAAAGCGTGCTGCAGATCGGGCCAGAACTGGGTGAGGTCGCCCGGCTCGGACGTTTGCGCGTCGAACAGAGCGGCTGCGGCCCTGGCATGCGGGAGCCGCCAGACCTGGTCCTCAGCGACGCCACGCGCGGCGGCAGGGACGAGGAACCGCGGGCCGTTTTGATCCAGTTCCATCAGCATGCCCTGGGATACGAGCTGAGCAGTCACATCGAGAGCTTGCGGCATGCCGGCGCCGGCCGTGCGCGCGGCGATGTCGAGGCGAAACCCCGACGGCGCGCAAGCGCACATCGCGGAGAGCAGGTGGCGGCCATTGAAATCGAGACTAAGTGACGGCGCTGGAGGCCGGTTCTCAAGAGCGACCGGCTGCGCTGAGAGTGCACCAGCCAGATCCGCTTGGCGCGTGGTAATCAGGACAGACGTCCGGCCGCGCTGCGCGAGCAGGGGTGCCGTCCGTTCGACGGCGTCGTCCAAAACGAGAAGGCAGCGATGGCGCGCGCAGAGCTGGCGGAGTTGGTGGAGGTTAGATTCGAGATCGCGGTCGAGCCGCACGCCCAGCTGCGCCGCCAGATCGCCGGCCAGCGCGGCGGCGGTGCGGGCGCCACAGGTCAGCCAAAAGACGGTATCGAAATCCTGATGATGCCTATAAGCGAATTCCAGAGCCAGAGCGGTCTTGCCCGATCCTGGACTGGCATTCGCTACCACGGCCATACCGGGCGCGTCGGCGAGGACCGTACACAGTATCTCCAGCTCGGCGTCGCGTCCCACAAAAAATGGTTGCCGGCCCGCCGCGAAGGGCGCCGGGTGCGGCGCCGGCCAGAGGCTCAGCAGCCACCGCTTAATCGAACGAAAGGCTTCGAGGCGATGGTCGCGCAAGTCGAAGAAGATCTTGCGCCGCAACAGCTCGGGGAACTTGCAGTCCTCGCAGAGCAAAGCGGCTACGGGAGTGCCCACTTCGGCAGCCTGCTCCCAAAAAACGGATCGCCAGCGCTCCAGAATCCAGCGGCCGGGGACCGCCCGCGGCGAAAGCAGCACCAGCGCCACATCGGCCGAAAGCCCTTCCTGCACTTTGGCGATGAGGTCCTGGCCCGGCTGCATCTCGCCTTCCTCCAGCAGCACTTCGACGCCGGCGCCGCGCTCCAGAAACGCCGCAAGCTGTTGGGCAAGCTCTCGATCCGGCTGGGAATAACAAGGGAAGACCTTGGGCACGCTGTAGATCTTCCCATTATCGCTCTAGAACGGCGACCACGCCCCAGGGGCATAGACCTTGCCCTGATAAAGGAAAGTGTCGCCGGAGTACGTAGCCAAATCCTGACATCTCTGCGGCGGCGGCGTCTGGCCGTTGTTTGATGCGATGTAATTCACGACGCCCGTCACGATGCCCGTGAAGTCCAGATATGCCTGGTAGTCAGCCGCGTAATGCGACGGATCGTACGGGCCCGCGTACTCAGCCCACGGATAAGGAATGCTATCCGGGATACCCGCAGCGAAAGCGGCATCCAGATTTAGCGGCTCTCCTTGCGGGACGGGAAACATGCGCGCCGGGTTCCCCAGTAGCGTTTGGGGATCGAGCGGCGCCGGTTGCAATACCAGCGGCACGTGCGGTACTGCACTTTTACTTATAGGACCTTTGCTCATATTGTTAGTTGCACTCCCTTTGGCACACTCTTAAAGCGCCTGATGCGCCTGGTTCAACGCCGCTTGTATTCGCGCCAGCACTGACGGCTTAAGCTGCGGATGCGTCAGGGCGGCCATGGTGACCAGTAGCGCCTTATCCTTATTGCCAAGCGACTGCACAAGCTGCTGGAACAGGGCAATGAAGCCCGGCAGCAATTGCAACACTTCAAGTAAATCTTCGATAGCTGTCATAAATTCTCCGCTGCGTCTCTGACTTGCCTCTCGGCGCCGCCACTGACTACAAGCGGCCGGCTCTTTGTCTTCAAGTTACACGATGGGAGTAAGAAAACGGCCGTGTGAGAATGGCGTAACTAGCCGTAAGCTTTTGAAACCATGGGAGAACATGTCTTTTCGCGAAACGTGTGAACGGTTGTCAGCACCCAGCACCCAACACCCGGCACTCTCTTCAGCTAGAATTGAAGGAAGCTTGCCTATGGCCCTTGACTCCATCAGAGGATCGTTGCGCGAGAAAGGCGTGCGCCTCACGCGGCAGCGGCAGATCCTGCTTGAGCTGATCGACCAGACCGGACAGCACCTGGATGCCGATCGTTTGTTCCAGCTAGCCAAGGAAAAAGATCCCAAGCTGAACCGCGTGACGGTCTACCGCACCTTGAAAATGCTCAAGAACGGCGGCCTGGTGGATGAGCTGGACCTGATGCACCACTCCGGCGATCAGCACTATTACGAGACCCGGATGAAACAGGAGCACGCGCATGTGATCTGCCTGCGGTGCGGCAAAGTGGAGGAGTTTTTCGGCGAGCCGTTGCAGCGGCTGCGCAAGCAGATCGAAAGCCATTTTGGATTCCAGATCCTTCTGGCCCGCACTGAAGTGGGAGGCTACTGCGCCCATTGCCAAAGCCTTCGGGCGCTCGAGATGGATGAGGCGCGGCAGCACGGGCAGCTTCCGGAAGGGCCGGCGCCCGGCGACGCGCCGCATCGCACCCGCCCGAAACGCGGGGTGTGATGGGCTCCCCTACCGCCGAGCTGGCCCCCACGGCCTCCCTGATCGTCATCGATCCGAATGGCCGCCGCTCTCGCGTCGAGATCGCGCCGCTGCCTTTCAAGATCGGCCGCCAGGCGGATAATCACGTGATCTTACGCGACAGCCGCGCGTCGCGCGTACACGCGCAGATCGTTCGCGCGGGCGGCGAGTATATGATCGAAGACGCCGACAGCCGCCACGGCGTCTACGTGAACGGCAAGCGCGTCGAGAGCCAGGTCCTGCGCAGCTCCGACCGCATCGAGTTCGGCTTTCCGGATTCGTACCAGCTCATCTTCGCGCTGGACGGCGCGGAGCTGAGCCGGCTGATGGACCAGTTCGGCGCGCACGAGAAAACCGGGCACGCTTCGGTAGCTCCCAGCGCCGGGGGCGGCGCCGGAGGCGCTGGGGGAAACCTGGCTAAGCTGCGCGCCATTCTGGAAGTGGCGCGCAGCCTGCAATCCGGCTTCTCCGTGCAGGATGTGCTCAACTCCGTAGTGGACGCCGCGCTGGCCATTACCGGCGCCGAGCGAGGCTTCCTGCTGCTGCGCAAGAATGCCGAACTGGAGACGCGCGTGGCCCGCAATCGCGCTGGCGCCACGCTTCCGGAGAGCGACCTGCGGGTCCCCCGGCGAGTGATCAAACGCGCCCTGGAGCAGCGCCGCGAACTGCTGTCCATGAACTTCGATCCGCAGGGCACCGGCGAGTTCCAGCCCGAGCTGAGCGTAATGGACCTGGAGCTGCGCAGCGTGATTTCAGTGCCGCTGGTGCGCATCAGCAAATTGCGCGGCGATTCTACCAGCCTGGTTTCGGCGGCCGATGAGACCGTCGGCGTGCTCTACATGGATTCGCGCCTGGCCGCGGCGGACCTGGCAGGCGGCAACCGCGAGCTGCTGCAGACCCTGGCCATCGAGGCCTCCACCATCCTCGACCATGCGCGGCTGCTCGATGAGGAACGCATCAAGCAGAAGATCGAAGAAGAGCTGGACGTGGCGCGCATGATCCAGCAGAGCCTCATGCCGCGAAGCCTGCCCGCGGATGGCTGGTTCCGCGCGTGCGGCAGCAGCGTGTCCTCTCACCAGGTGGGCGGCGACTACTTCGACGTCATCCCCGCGGGGCCGGACGCCTGGACCGCGGTGGTGGCCGATGTTTCAGGTAAAGGCGTCAGCTCCGCGCTGCTGGCGTCGCTGTTGCAGGGCGCCTTTCTGGCGGTCAGCCACAGCGACAGCGCCCTGCACAAGCGCCTCGAACACATCAACGTGTTTCTCAACGAGCGGACCGCGGGCGAAAAGTACGCCACGGTTTTCTATTGCGCGCTGGAACGCGGGGGACGCCTGCACTACGTGAACGCCGGGCACTGCGCGCCCCTCATCGTGCGGCTGGACGGAGGACTGGAATCGCTTGCCGCCACCGGCATGCCCGTGGGGCTGATCGAGCAGGCTGAGTTCGAGGTGCGGGAGATCGAGCTTCATTCCGGCGACAAGATCGTAATCTATACGGATGGAGTGACGGAGGCGCAGAATCTGCAAGCCGAGTTTTTCGGCAGGCATCGGCTGCGCCAGGTGGTCACGGAACGCCGCGCGGATTCCTGCCGTGAGATGCACGATGCGGTGCAGAGTGCCATTGCCGCTTTCACCGAGAGCGCGCCGCAGGCCGACGATATTACGCTCGTGGTGATTGAATACCGGGGAGAGTGAGCCCGGCTGTGACCGGGCGTACAACTTTCTGACTGGCAACACGAAGAACTCTGATTTCCCTTGACAATGCACTGTTTGTAATCCATGCTTGACGCGAGAAATCACTATGGGTTTACGCCAACAAGCACATCTGTGTATGGTTCCTCTGCTGCTCGCTTTCGGCGGAGTCTCCGTCGCGGGAACTCTGTCATCTGTAGGTTTTTCATCCAGTGGTATGTTTAACGGGGGCACCCCCACCGGCTGCGGGGATAGTTCCGCTACGACCGCTTACTGCTCCTTCTACGCAAATAATTTTGACCAATATGGCGGGGAGGGGGTGAGTGGTAATGCTTCGGCATCGAGCGCGTTCGGAACCCTCTCCGGGAACGCCCAGGCTGAAGCGAGCCAAAGCCTCTTCGGGTACAATGGCGTTATCGTGCAAGGCGGGTTCACCGCGGAATTCAACGATCCCGTCTTAGTTACAGGAGTCTCCGGGACCGGAACCCTGGTCGCGGACTTCAGTTGGAATGCCGAGGCCTATGCTGTCCCATCTGGCGAGCAATTTTGGGCGTCGTTCACGGCGGGGGTGGGTTCTTCCAGCGACTCCTGGACCGCGACCGGAAATTTGCCATATGCCCCATATGTCTGTCAAGGCTCAACGATGGTCCCGTGCACGGGTGCGGGCACGGTCGACGTTTCCTCTTCCTTCACCTTCGGTGGACTTACCGATGTTAGTGGTTCGACGACCGCGGACATAAACACACAGCCTATCAATATCGGCATGTACGGCGAACAATTGGGGTACTCATCGTCGTCGCTAACGGTAACTTTCCTGGTATACGATGCCGCCGGCAACCTGGTGCCGGGCGCCGTGGTCACGCCAGTGCTAACATCAACACCTGAACCTGGCTCCATCTCACTATTGTTGTGTGGCGCACTGGTGCTCGGGGTGCCATTCGCGCGGTCCACCTCAAAGAATCGACCGCACAACCCCGCCGTCCACTCGTAGCGCCGCTCCGTTGGTCGCCGAAGAAAGCGGGCTGGCGACAAAAGCTACCAATGCCGCCACCTCGTCCGGCGTGGCGAAGCGCTGAATGATTGAGCTTGGGCGCACGTTCCGGAAGAATTCCTTTTCGAATTGCTCCACGGTGACGTCGCGGGCTTTCGCAAAGTCCTGCGCAAATCGCTCGACGCCTTCGGACCGCGTGGGACCCGGCAGAACGGAGTTCACCGTCACGGCAGTGCCGGCGGTAGTTTCGGCTAAGCCGCGCGCCAGGGCCACCTGCATGGTTTTAGTCACGCCGTAGTGAATCATCTCGACCGGAATATTGACCGCCGATTCGCTGGAGATGAAGATGATGCGCCCCCATCCCGCGGCTTTCATCCTGGGCAGCCACTTGCGGCTGAGCCGCACGCCGCTCATGAAATTGGTCTCGATGAGGGCGCTCCAATCGGCATCGGTGATCTGCTCGAAAGGCTTGATCTGATACGTACCCAGGTTGTTGACGAGGATCTCCAGGTTCGGGAATCGCCGGGCGGCGGCGTCGGCGGCATCGGCGAGAGAGAGATCCGCGGCAAAGGCTTCGAGCTGAGCCGACGGGTACTCGCGGCGGATTGCGGCACAGGCCGCCGTCACCCGAGACTCAGTGCGCCCATTGACTATCACCCGTGCGCCCTCCGCGGCCAGCCTCCTGGCGATGGCCAAGCCGATGCCGGCGGTCGAGCCGGAGACCAGGGCAAGCTTACCGTTCAATTTCAAGTCCACGCCTTACTCCTTGCGCGCATGGGCGCGCGCTACCAACGGCGATGTCTGCCCCCAGCGGCCCGCAAAAACGAATTGGTCGAGCGTACGGCGGCTCTTGCGAACGTTGCGCTTGCGCAGCGCTTCCGGCGCTTCCGGGTCGTCACCCGGATATCCCAGCCCGATTGCCGCGACAGCCTCGTGAGTTTCGGGGATTTCGTACAACTGCCGGGCCTTCTGCGCGTCGAAGCCCGCCATGCCGTGTGCGGCGAGGCCCAGGGCGGCAGCCTGCAGCATGAGGAAGCCAGTGGCGATTCCAGTATCGTGGAACGCGTGCCGGTTAGTCTCATGATTGTGTTCGAACTGAAGCTTCGCAACCGAGATGATCAGCACCGGGACATGCTGGGCCCATGCGACGTTGCCCGGCACCAGACAGCTCAGCATTCGCGCAAACTCTTCGGGCTCTTCCTTGCGCGCCACCAGAAAGCTCCAGGGCTGCTCATTGAAGCTGGAGGGCGCCCAGCGCGCAGCTTCCAAAACACTGAGGAGCTTCTCCGGCTCGACCGTCCGCGGCGAAAAGATGACGGGACTCCAGCGACTCCGGATCACATCCAGCACAGAATGTTCTGTTTCCGGCGGTTGACTTGGCGTAACGGTTTCTGGCATCCCCTTATGGATGCGCTGGCAACGGCGCCGGATGCCGCCGAAGTTTCTCAAACCCCTCCGTGTAAGTCCCGTTGTGCCATGACCAGGATGCCACTGGGCCAATACCCTGACGAAACCAAACGTATTCTGTCGAACCGGATTGCTGCGATTTCAGGCGAAATGCATTCGTTCCGATGTCCCACGGACCTTGGGAAGTTGGTCCGGTTCCCTCAACGGTCCACTCCCAATCGCCTGCGCCTTTCCACGTGGCTCCCGTCCGAAGGGGAAAACAGAACATCGGGGAAATCTCTTTGATGCACGCAGAGAACCCCGGCGTGAAAGCTCGCTTCCGAGCGTCCCATCCTTCAGGGTAGAGGGGATAGACACAATCACCGCGCACCAGCCACGGGACTTTGGCCCAACGCCAACCGCCTGGTGGGTTGGCAGCTCCGTCGAGCGTCACCGAGCGGACCACCACCAGCCCTTCTTCGGTTGGAATCTGTTCCCGAACTGTGATCGTCGCGGTCCAGCGCGACACTTCGGGATGCCGGATGTCGCCGTTCTTGGACACGCAATCGTAAGTCCAGCGATGACCAACTTCCACCGGCAACCCGGAGAGCGGATCGGCGGCGCCGGCCACGTTCGCCAGAAGAAGCCAGACGAGAATCCGGCTCATAACACGAGGAAGCACAGACCAGGAGGTCTGTCCTACTAATCTCCCGGCCCGGGTGGATATGGCGGCAGGTTGGGGGGCCGCGGCGGGAGCTGTTTCGGGTGAGCCTTGATCTCCTGCATCAGCAGTTCGATGGCCTTCTCCAGTTGCGGATCATGGCCTTTCACGACCAAGTCCGGACGATTCTCCACGGTGATGTCCGGGTCCACGCCGCGATTTTCGATCACCCACTTACTATCCAGCGAGTAGAGTGCGAACTCAGGCCGCGTAACATAGCCGCCATCGATGAGCGGGATCTCGCCGCGGATACCCCGCACGCCGCCCCAGGTGCGCTCGCCGACGACTGGTCCGAGTTTGTACTGCTTAAAAAAGTAAGTGAAGAAGTCTCCGTCCGAGGCCGCGTAGTGATTGGTCACGCATGCCATGTAACCATAGAAGGCGTTGCCCGGGACGGTATCGCTGTTCCAGTTCCGCGCGGACTCCATGCCGACGACGGCACGCCGCAAGCGCTCGAAGATGATCTGGTCCACAAAGCCGCCGCCGTTGTACCGCACGTCTAAGATCATGCCTTCCTTGCGGATCTGCGGAAAGTATTGCCTGACGAACTGGTTGAGTCCCGCGGCGGACATGTCGGGCAGATACACATAGCCGATGCGTCCGCCGCTGGCCGACTCGACCAACCGGCGGTTAGTATCCATCCAGTTCAATTCGTGCAAACCGTATTCGCTGGGGATCGGCCGGACCACGATGTTACGCGCGCCCTCCTGCGACGCTTTGTCGTTGACGGTAAGCGTCACATTCTGGTTCACAGTATTGATGAACAGCTCATAAGGGTCCTGATCGGCGTGCAGGGGCCGTCCATTTACCGCTAGGAGATACTCGCCCTCCTTCACGATCACACCCGGCTCGGTCAAGGGTGAACGCAAATCCGGCCGCCAGTTTTCGCCTTGATAAATCTTGCCAAGCCTGTACAGGTTGTTAGCTTTGTCAATCGTAAAATCGACTCCCAGGAGTCCGACATTCACCGGCCTCAGGTCGGGATAGTCTCCGCCGCCCACATAAGTATGCGAATTCGACAGCTCGCCGACCATTTCGCCAAGCACGTAAGTGAGACTGAGTCTATCGGCCACATAGGGCAGTAGCTGCGCATATTTGTCGCGCACTTTCGGCCAGTCCACGCCGTTCATGGAAGCCTCGTAGAAATACGCGGATTCCTGAAGCCACACTTCGTTGAAGATCTGCTTCCATTCTTCGTGCGGATTCAACTCGGTACGCATCTCAGCCAGGTTCAGCGCGCCCTCTCCGGCTCGATGGGGATCTTTCTCCGGCGGCTTGGCGTCGATGATCCCGTACTCGCGGGCCGGCGGGCCTCCCTCGGCGGCGGGCCCGGTTCTCGGCGCGGAATAGAGCAGCTTAGTGCCGTCCGCCGAGATAGTAAAGTTGTCGGCCTGTTCCATGACCACGTGATCCTTGCGCTCCTTCAAATCGAAGACATGGATGGAAGCCGTTTCACCGGGGAGCGGGCCGGAAAGGCCGACCGTAGGCAGCGCCGCGTAAAAGACCAGGTCCTTCGCCGCGTTGAGACCGCGCAGGTTGCCCGGAGGTATCGGGAGGGCCACTGTGCGGGTTTCTATACCCGGCAGATCGACATGGAATTCGGGAGGCGCCGGCGCGGGTGTCGGGGTCCCGGCGGGCCCGGCCGCCGCTGCCTCCGCGCCTCCGGCTTTCTTGGGCGCTTCTTTCGGCGGCTGTCCCTTGGCGGGTTGTTCGCCGGGGGAGGTCGGAGTCACCAATTCATCCGGCTTCTTTACCTTTACTTCGTCGCTGAGTATCGGGAACGGAGACGGCAAATCGGCCCGCAATGTGACTACGTAGATGCGCGTGGTCTTGGGATTGGCGAACTCGATGTCGTAATTCCCCAGGACTTCGTTGTAATCACGGTTCGACAGGAAGTAGAGATACTTGCCTTCCGGGTCGAACCAGGGGTTGCTGCTGTTGTAAAACTCCGTGGTAACCGGTGAACTATTCCTGCCGGCGGTTGAGTATAGATAGATGACCGAGTAAGTGTTCTCCACCGGCTTGGCATAAGCTATCCATTTGCTATCGGGCGACCACGCGTAATCCGTAATTTCGCCATAGCGGCCTTGATCGATCAGTACAGGGCTCTTATTATTGATATCGACATAGAATAGCTTTGCATCTTTATCGGAGTAAGCCAGCCGGGTGCTATCGGGCGACCAGGCCGGCGGCATCCGAAAAGAATCGCCGCCGGTGGTGATCCTCACTTCCGGTCCCAAACCGTCTTGCGGAATGATGTACAACTCGTCCGCGCCAGTGCGGTCGGACATATAGGCGATCCAACGCCCGTCCGGAGACCACACTACGTATTTCTCTCGTATGCCCGGCGTGTGCGTGATCTGGCGGATGCTGCCCTCCTTCGCGGGCACCGTATATACGTCGCCGCGCGCGCTGAACACGGCGCGCTTGCCGTCCGGCGAGAGATCGAAGTCGGCGATCAACGGACTGACGTTGACCCAGCGCTTGCGCGCCAGTTCCATATCGCCAGGGAGATAGATGGTCACCTTGCGAGGCTTTTCGTTGTTCAGATCGAAGGTGTAGAGATAGCCGCCGTTCTCGAATATGATCGCGTCCGGCCCGAGGCTGGGCCAGTTCACATCGAAGTCCGTAAAGTGAGTAAGCTGGCGGATCTTACGCGATTTCAGGCTGTAGCTGTAGAGATTCAGACGATGCTCGGGGCCGCGGTCGGAATCGAAATAGACAGTGTCGCCGTGCCACATGGGGAAGGTATCGGTCCAGTCTTCGTGGGGCAGTTGCTGGATCTCGTTGGTCTTGAAATCATAGATCGAGATATCCTGCGCCATGCCGCCTTGATATCTCTTCCAGGTACGGAAGTTACGGAATATCTGGTTGTAGGCGATGCGGTCGCCATCGGGCGCGAACGAAGTCATTCCGCCCTTGGGAAGAGCCAGGGGCTCTGGCAAGCCGCCATCGATGCTGACACTGTAGAGCCGCCCGAACCAGGTATTATACGTGTCGCGGCGCGAGAGAAACAGGATACGCTTGCTGTCAGGGAACCAGTTGATCACCTGGTTGTGGATTCCCATGCGCTCGGAGATTGGATCGCCGCCTGGGTGGAAGGTCAACTGTTTGGGCGCGCCTCCTTCGGCGGGGATGATATAGACGTTGTAGTTTCCGTCGTACTGGCCCGTAAAGGCGAGCCACTTGCCGTCCGGCGAGAACTTGGGGAACAGCTCCTGACCGGGATGTGTCGTGATGCGCCGGGCGACGCCCCCCTCGCGGCCCGCCAGCCACAGATCACCCCCGTAGCTGAACGCGATCTTGTCGCCGTGGATATCCGGGAAACGCATCAGCCGCCCTTCGGGCAGCGTTTGCCCGAACGACAGGACGCCGATGGCGGAGAGGAAGAAGATTGTTTTGGTAAACAAGCATCATTCTAGCAGCACCGTGCGCTGGCGATCCAAGTGATACGATACTGAATTCGTAAACTCTTTCGTGAGGAACGTCAATCCCATCAATCCGTGGATTATTGCCGTTGCGGTGATGCTGGCCACCTTCATGGAGGTGCTGGACACGACCGTGGTCAACGTGTCCCTGCCGCATATTGCCGGCAGCATGTCCGCCAGCATCGATGAAGCGACCTGGGCGCTGACATCGTACCTGGTGGCCAACGCCATCATACTGCCGATGACGGGCTGGCTGGCGAGAACGGTTGGCCGCAAGCGGCTGCTGACCGGGGCGGTGATGGGATTCACGAGCGCTTCGTTTCTCTGCGGTCTGGCTCCCAACCTGCCCGCGCTGATCGTGTTCCGCATTTTGCAGGGGGCGTCGGGGGGCTGCCTGCAGCCGCTTTCGCAAGCCGTTATGCTGGAGGCTTTCCCGCCGCGGGACCGCGGCAAGGCGATGGCTTTTTGGGGGTTCGGTATCGTGGTGGCGCCCATGTTGGGACCGGTGCTGGGCGGCTGGCTCACTGACACGTATAGCTGGCGTTGGGTGTTCTACATCAACATTCCGGTGGGCCTGGCGTCGGTGGTGATGACCCGGAAATTTATCTTCGATCCGCCGTACCTGCGGCGGGAGTCCACTGGCATCGATTATTGGGGCATCGGCTTTCTGACCATCGGGATAGCCTCGCTACAGATCGTATTGGATAAAGGGCAGGAAGAGGATTGGTGGGGTTCACGCTTCATTGTGACTCTGTCGATTGTCTCTGTGATTACCCTGGCGGCATTTGTCTGGCGCGAGCTAGCCACCAATGACCCCGTCGTACACTTGCGCGTCTTCAAGATTCGCACCTACGCCACGGGCGTGTTCCTGATGACCATCCTGGGGTTTGTGCTGTATGGCAGCCTGGTGCTGCTGCCCATTTTTCTACAGACGCTGCTAGGGTATCCGGCGCTGAAGGCCGGCATCGCCATGTTTCCGCGCGGGCTGGGATCGTTCCTGGCCATGCCGCTGGTGGGGGTGATCATCGCCCGCGTGGACCCGCGCAAGCTGCTGGGCATTGGACTGATCGGCGCATCTTTTACCCTGTTCCAGCTTTCACAGCTGAATTTGAACGCGGGTTACTGGGATATCTTTTGGCCGCAGTTGATTCAGGGCGCCGCGGTGGCGCTGGTGTTCGTGCCGCTGACCACGGCCACCATGGACCCCATCCCCAAGGAAGAGATGGGCAATGCGACCAGTCTCTTCAATGTGCTGCGAAACGTGGGGGGCAGCGTGGGCATCGCGGTTTCCGACACGTTTCTGTTCCGGCGGGAGCAGATACACACGGCGCGGCTGGTGGGGCACGTAAATGCATACAATCCGCGCGCGGTTTCCATGATCGAGGGAATGCGCTCGACCATGACGGCCCACGGCTCGGATACGGTTACGGCGTTGCAGCAAGCCTATCGCGCGATGTTCGGGATGGTGGAACGTCAGGCGGCCATGCTGTCGTTTGTGGATACTTTTCGAATGATGGGGCTGGTTTTTCTGCTCCTGCTGCCGCTGCTGATATTGATGAAGCGGCCGAGCCATAAGGGCGGAGCCGCGGGAATGCATTAGGTGATACGACCGTCACAGGTGGTACAGCATTAAGTACACCACTACGCCTGTTACGCTGACGTAAAGCCAGATGGGCAGCGTCCAACGTGCGATCTTGCGGTGTTTGTCGTAGCGCCCGCGCAGGCCGCGGTTCAGGGTTATTATGGCTAGGACCGGAACCGTCAACGCCAGCGTCGTGTGAGTCCACAGGATGCTGAAATACACTGTCCGGATCGGGCCGGTTTTGGGGAAGTGCACGGATTTCGCGCCGACCTGAACGTGATAGGTGATGTAACAGATCAGAAAGATTGACGAGGTGGTGAAAGCGGCCAGCATCACCTTGCGATGCGTTTGAACGCGCTTGCCGCGAATCAGTGTGTAGCCCCAGACCAGCAGCACCGCCGCGATGGCGTTCAGCGCGGCATTGACAGTAGGAAGATCGTGAACGGACATCAGGATTTCTCACCTCGCAGGCTTCGGATGTCATGCAGCAGGCGCGGCAGCGCGGCATCGTCCGACGTGCTGTAGAAGCCGCGCACACGGCCGCGGCGGTCAAGCAGCACGAAACGCGTGCTGTGCACCAGGCTGCCGTCCACATCTCCCAGCTTGAAGCCATTGCGGCAGAGGGCTTCGAGCGCTGTTTGATCGCCGGTCAGAAAGAACCAGCGGCCGGGCACTGCGTGATAGCGGCCGGCGTAGCTGGCCAGCACGGCCGGCGTATCGTGTTGCGGGTCCACGGTGAAGGAGACCAGCTTCACGTCGGGCATCGACGCCACGGCCGTCTGTAAGCCCCGCATCTGCGCGCTCATACGCGGGCAGGGGCCGGCGCAGGTGGTGAAGATGAAATCCGCCACCCAGATGCTGCCATCGAGCGATTTGCTGTCGAACGGCTGGGCGGATTGCGAGGTCAGTTGGAAGTCCGGCAGCGTCCAATAAACCGGGAGCGGGGGCGCGCCGCGGCAGCTGGTGAAAAGGATCACGAGAACCATCGACAGAGCGGGCAGAGAGGTCCTCATGCGTTGCTGACGGTGCTCTTCTGGCTTGCTACCACTCCGGAAGCCAGCAGCAGTAAAACACCGAAGCATGCGGTTACCGCCAGGCTGACGCCTATGCCGGGCGATCCGGAAGTCACCTTCATGAAGCCGTTGAGCAGCGAGATGGAATAAGTCAGCGGGTTCACCCACATGATGGCCTTGATCCAGCCGTGCGCGGTAGCCATGGGAAACAGCGAACCGGAGACCATCCACATGGGCACCAGCAGCAGGTTCATGATGGCGTGAAAGCCCTGCGTTGAATTCATGCGCCAGGCGATCACAAAGCCGAGACCGGTCAGCGTGAAGGAAACCAGGAACACGGCGCCGATGAGCGCCAACAGGTCCGCCATACCGATGGAGATACCGGCGAGCGGCGCGAATGCCAGAAAAATGAGGCCCTGAATCCACGCCAGCGTGGCCGCGCCCAGGATTTTGCCAAGCACCAGGCTGGCACGCGAGGCCGGCGACACCAGCATGGAAAGCAGAAATCCTTCGCGGCGATCTTCGATGATCGAGATGGTGGAGAAGATGGCGGAAAAAAGAATGGTCAGCACCAGCGCGCCGGCGAAGAATTGCTTGAGGTTGTTGGAGCCGTAGCCAATGAGCAGCCAGAACACCAGGGGCGAGGCTACCACGCCCAGCACGCGGCTCTTCTGTCTCCAGAAACGGATCAGCTCGCGCTGCCAGAGGGTTGCCACGGGCAGCCAGAAGTTACGCAATCAAAGCTCCTGTCTCGCGGACGAACACGTCTTCCAAGGTCGGCTTATGCAACCCGACCGATTGGATCGCGCCGGGAAAAGCTTCCACTACCTCGGTGATGAAGCGGTGGCCATTCGAGATCTCGACGCGCACTACGCCATCCATCACCGTGGCATCCAGGGCGAACCGGGTCTCGATTTGGCGGCTCAGCGCGGCCGCATCCGCCGCTTCCAGCACCACTACATCTCCGCCGATGCGCGAGCGCAGGTGCGCCGGGGTACCCTCCGCGACTATGCGGCCCTGATGCAGCAACGCCAGGCGGTCGCAGCGGTCGGCTTCATCCAGAATGTGAGTGGTGAGCAAAATGGTAACGCCTTCCTGGCCGCGCAATTCCTCGACGTACTGCCACAACTCGCGACGCGCGCCCGGGTCCAGGCCCGTGGATGCTTCATCCATCAGCAACACAACCGGCCGGTGCAGCAGGCCCTTGGCGATCTCGACGCGGCGCTTCAAGCCGCCGGAAAGCGTTTCGACTAAATCATCGCCCCGGTCCGCGAGGCCGAGGCGTGTCATGACTTGCTCCATGCGATCGCGCAGGTGGGGGCCAGAGAGGCCGTACAGGTGACCCTGGCTGCGCAGGTTCTCCGCGACGGTCAGGGCCTTATCCAGGCTCTGGGTTTGGAACACTACGCCGATGCTGCGCCGCACCGCCGCGGGTTCACGCGCCACATCATGCCCGGCCACTGCGGCGCGGCCTTCGGTGGGCAGCATCATAGTGGAGAGAATGCGGAACAGCGTGGACTTGCCGCCGCCGTTGGGCCCCAGCAGGCCAAAGATCTCACCTGCCTTAACCTCGAAACCGACGTTCGAAAGCGCGAGGCGGGATCCGTAGCGATGCGTCAGGTTCTCAACAAGAATCACAATCCAGGCCTGTCCAACAGCATCAGCCCGTAGATCAGAGGAAGGTAGAAAACGGAGACCAGCAGAACGTAACGGGCGCGCAATATGGTACGCTCCAGCGCCACACGCACTCCGGAATAGAGAAAATACAAGCCTAGCAGCAAGGCGCCTATCAAATAGATGCGGCCGGACATGCCCAGGATACTGGGAACCAGGCTGACCGGTATCAGGGCCAGCCCATAGAGCACGATCTGCCGCGCGGTGGAGCGGCCATCCGGCTCGACCACGGGCAACATGCGGATGCCGGCGCGCGCGTAATCGTCGCGGTACATCCAGGCGATCGAGTAGAAGTGCGGAAACTGCCAGAGGAACAGAATGGCGAACAGCACCCAGGCTTCGCCGGTGATGGAGCCGTGCGCGGCGGCGAAGCCGATCATGGGAGGCATGGCGCCGGGGAAAGCGCCGATGGTGGTAGAGAGCCAGGAGCGGCTCTTGAGCGGCGTGTACAGGAAAAGATAGCTGAGCAGGGTGAACAGCCCCAGCAGGGCGGCGAGCGCATTCACGCCGAGCCAGAGATCGGCGAAGCCACCAGCCGAAAGAGCGACGCCAAACGCCAGCGCGCGGCCAGGCGAAATGCGGCCGGCGGGGATGGGCCGGGCCGAGGTGCGGCGCATGCGGCAGTCGGCTTCGCGCTCGTACCACTGGTTTAAGGCGGCCGTGCCCGATGCGATCAGGCCCGTGCCGAGGATGGTATGGAGCAGTCCCCACCACGGCACGCGCGTCGCGAAAGCCCACCAGTTGCCGGCCTTCGGCAGCCCGAAATAGTAGCCGATGGCGGTACTCATCAGGATCAGCCAGGTGATCCTGGGCTTGGTGAGCTCGAGGTAGTCTTTCATGAAGTCCGCACGACTAAGCCGGCTTGTAGGTAAAATCGACTGTCTTGCTCTCCTTGGGCGCTACGGTGATCTGAACGTCCTGCGGACCGTATTTCTCTTGCCAGGCTTCGAGCGTGTAGGTCCCCGGAGGCAATCCCTTTATTGTAAACGTCCCGTCGTCGCCTGTCACCGCAAAAAACGGATGCGATACCACCCCGATGTAGGCGCGCATCCAATTATGTACGTTGCACTTCACCGGAATCATGACCTCTTCCCGCGCGAAGCTCTTGACTTTGGGATCGCCTTTGGGCGGCTGGGACTCGTTCCACTCCTGGTTAATCTTGGGCAGCGGATGGATATTGTGGTTGGTTGGATCGTCGTTGATGATCTCGATGCCCTGGCCGGTCATCACGCCGATCACGTGCGGCTTGTACATGCAGCCCGTCTGTTCGAGCTTGACGGACGTGGTGGGCGTGGGCCATTGGCGGTCCGGCAGACCCGACTTGATCCACACGAAGGTGTTACTCAGCGTGCCATTGCCGTTGACCAGGACCTCTTCCGACCTCTGCGGCGTGGTATGGGCTCGCGCGCACGCCGGATTGGCGGACATGTCGAGGGTGTGCATGGCGGGCTTGTCACCGGTGAAAACAACCTTACCGGTGATGGTGGCGGCATTGGCGTCGTCTATGGCCGCAGTCGCCGCTGGCGGTGTGGCGGCTTCTTCTTTCTTGGCTTCTTCCTTGCTGCCGCCGCAGCCGGCTAAGAGCAGAGCGATCGCGGCTCCGCATGTAATCCAAAATTTCGTCATCGTTGAAAAGCTCCCTTTTTGAACACCCATAACCTTCTTCTTCATCGTCCCCCGCCTGCTCCGGCGCTTGCCCGCAGGCGCGTCAGTTCTTCCGGCGTGAACTGGAACATATAGCGTACCAGCAGTTGCGCTTGGTCCTTATTGTAGCCGTTGAAGCTGGCCGGCGTGGGACCGGCGAATACCATGTGGTCGCCATCCTGCCGGAATAACCCGGAAGGCATGGCCGTGCCCGGACTCATCATGGCCGGGTCCAGCATCCAGCGCCGCGCCCAGCCGGGCTTCAGACGCTCCTTGGCCAGCAGGAAATTGGGGGCCGTGGCGTGTACGTCGTGCTTCGGGTCGCCGGTGGCATGGCACTTCAGGCACGGTGCTCCCTCGCTCGAGAACAACTGGCGCGCCATGGTCCGCTCCTGATCGCTGAGCGGCTCCAGCTTGTCCGCAATGTATGGCTCCGCCTGCGACGACAAGGCCGCGAAGAAACGTACCAGTTTCTGGATCTCGTTGTCGGAGAAATAAAAGGTGGGCATGCGCGCCTTCAGATAGCGCCGCACGCCGTCGCGGTCCATTTCATCCGGAGTTTCGGTCAAGGATGGGTTGTTCAGGAAGCCCATCAGCCATTGGGGATTGACGCGCGCACCTTCGCCGATCAGGGTAGGCGGCCGCTGGTCTTTCCAGTCGGGGTCCTGGTAGCGCGGCAGGGTCATAAACACGGTAGTCTGGCCCACGTGAACCTGATGGCAGCCCATGCAATTGTATTTGCGCACGACCCACCAGCCTTCGACGATGTCCCGCCGCTGATCGGCCGGAGCATAGAAATACCGATCCGGGACGGAGGCATCCACCGAGCCCAACAGGAACGTCGTGACGGCATCGATCTCCGGCTTGGAAAGATTGAAATTCGGCATCTTCAGCCGGTCAAGCTTGGCCTTTTCTTTGCCCTCATCGTAGACCGCCGGGTTCGCCAGCTTGTGCTCGAAGAAACCTTCGTGGGTTAACCAGCCATCGCGCTCGGCTTCGTGGCCCTTCAGGGCGAAATCCAGGCGCTCGATGGGCTTGGATCCTTCCTTGGTCAATTCCGTGCCGATGCGCTGCTCTTCTTCGAGGCCGGCAATCTCGTGACAACCCGCGCAGCCGTAATACCGCACCAGGAACTGGCCGCCCGGCTTCAGCTTGGGATCCTCCAGGTAATCGGCGTTGGCGTAAGTAGCATCGGGATGCTTGCGAGTTTCCAGATAGCTCGCGATGTCGCGCGCCTCCTCCTCGGTCAGACGAAGGCTGGGCATGGGAGTCATCTGCATCACCAGCAATTCGTGGCCATCGTTGGGGCACTTGCTATGATCCAAATCGAAAACAAAAGGCAGGCCGGCGCGCTGATAGTCCGCGGCGGTGATGTCCTTCTTCTCGAACGGGCAATACGGCAGCGTGCGCTGGCGCGGGTTGTGGACCCAACGCACCAGGTAATCGTAATTATCCTTTTCGCCTATGCGGCTCAGATTGGCGGCGAAAGTGCCGCCCTGTTTCTGGCCGCCCTCGCCCATGGAGTGGCAGGCCATGCAGCCGCGCGTTTCAAAAGCTTCTTTGCCCTTTTCCGGATCGCCGGGCGGCTGGCTCTTCAGATCGCCGGTCACGCCGGATTGCCAGATGAAGGCGGCGATGTGGCGCACGTCGTCGTCATCCGGCAGGCGGAAGGTGGGCATCTTGGTGCCCGGCCGCCAGTGGTTGGGATCTTTGATCCACACCGGCAGCCACTCCTTGTGGATCTTCATGCGCACTTCCTTGAGGCTGGGCCCCACCTTTTTGGTCTCGCGCACGAGGCTGCGGGAGCGGTCGTCGAGCTGTTCGACCTTGGCGTCGATGCCGCTGATGCGCACCTTGAGATCGTTGGCGTCCTGATAGAGCTTCTGCGCCAATGCGTTATCGCGCGTCTTATCGCCTTTCTGCACGGCGAATCCGATTTCGCGGCCCCACTCGGCCTTCTGCTGGGTGAGCTGGCGTATGTCCTGGTTCACCGCGGAGAGCTCGTCCTGATCGCGGTCGAAGCCTTCGTAGCGGTGGCAGGCCATGCAGCCGCGCAGGCGGAAGATTTCACGACCGGCGTTCAGGGTGTCGGCCATTTCCGTGACGATTTCCTGGGAGTGGCACTGCTGGCAGCCGGCGTCTAAGTTGGCGCGGGCGTGCAGCGGCCAGAGCCAGTGTTCATTCAGGCCGTGGGCCTTCTCCACGCTGGTCGTGGCCACGCCATTGCCGCCATGGCAGGGTGTGCAGCCGAACTTCTCCGGATCGTGGACCTTGAGCAGCTCGCGGTCGGGATGGCTGGTGAAGACCTCCTCGCCGCCCATGGCCGCCTTGCTCAACGTGACTGGCTCGCGCGTGCCCAGATGGCACGATTCGCAGCGTTCCACCATGTCAACGTCCTTGACATGGATCTGACGAATGGAGATATCGAAAGTCTCCATTTTGCGCTGCAAGCCGGCCAGCGTATCGGCGCTGACGTCGGGAATGCGATCGGTAAGATACTTGTCGCGCTCGACGCGCAGCTCGGTCGCCGTTTTCAGAATATCGACGCGCTTCTGGAGTAACTGCGCTTTTTCCGCCTTCCAGTCTTGCAGGGTCTTATCCATCGTGGCGAAGTCCATCGGTACCTTCTCGACGGACCCATCAGGCTTGGGCAGCTTGACCGTATGGACTTCCTTGCGCAGCTCTTCGATCTCCGCGCGGAGCGAGTCCTTCTTGCTTGGGCTCTTCGTGATTTCAATCTGATAGGTCAGCGCGCCGATATGGCCACGTACCTCCTGGAAGGGATCGTTCAGGGCCAAGGCACGCGGCACCAGTTCCTGGTTCACTTTCCGGTCGATCTCGTCCCTTTGCGATGCGACCGCGGCCTCCGCGGTTTTCATTTCGCGATCGAGCTTCTGATACTCGGCGGAGGCTTTGATCTGATTTTCGAGCGTGGCTTCCCCAGGCTTGGTACCGCGCAGAAAGCGCGTATAAACCTTCGCGAAGCGCGCTTCGTAACCCTTCCAGGGACGCGTGCCGTAGACCTCGTCGTAGAGCGCCCAGCCCAGGCAAACCACCAGCAACGCCGATGAAATGAAGAGCGGCTTACTCAGGGAAGAATGAACGACGGGGTCCTTCTCTTGGTCGGTCATATGTTAAACCAGGGCGTTATCCAAATGTATTTAATGCGGAACACCAGGCGCAGCAGGATCTTCACCGGCAGCGCCAGCATGAGGATCAGAAAGAGCTGCATGATGGCGTATTGCATCACGCTCATGCGCGCCAGGATCTTACGATTGAAAGGCGTGTAGGTAATCAGTTTGTGTATGCCAAAGCCGGCCGCAATGAAATAGATCCCCACTACGACGGCACCGAAGATGGTCTTCATGACGCGGCCCTTGATGCCGAACAAATCCGGCAGATCGCGGTTCACCTCGAAGATCAGCCGGTTGTGGTCCCAGGTGACGCCGGGCCAGAACCACATCCAGCCTGGACCGCGTATGAGCGTGCCGATCACGATCATGGAAACCCACAGGACGATGAAGCCGAAAATGAAAGTGAGAATCGAGAATTTGCGCTGCTTGTAGGTGTAGTAGCCGTTGCCCAGCGGATTGGTATCTATATACGGGATCACCATCAGACCGACGATGATGAGGCTCGGGAAAATAACGCCGGCCATCCACGGATCGAAGTACACCAGCATTTCCTGTAAGCCCAGGAAATACCAGGGCGCCTTGGCGGGGTTCATGGTCAGAGTGGGATTGGAAGGCTCCTCGAGCGGTGCGTTTAGAGTGATCGACCAGATGATCAGGATGATAGTGACGATGACAGCCGCCAGGAACTCGATGCGCAGCAGATAGGGCCAGACGTGTACTTCTTTGACCCAGCCGGGCCGCCACGGCTCGACTTTGCGGTGGTGCGTTTTGGCCAGCGCCGGGTCGGCCTCAAGCTGCCCGATGAGCCGGTCGTTGGCGAACGCCTGCCGCATGGCGTACCAGGTATAGAACGGGACCACAAACAGCAGCAGCACGATCGGGACGTTGTCCGGAGTGCTGAAAATCGTCCAAAGCTGATGAAAATCCATAAAAGGTCCTTATACCTTTCTGGGCTCCTTGATTTCGGATTCCAATACTACCGGCGCGGGTCCGGAGATGCCTCCGTCTTTGCGCACGCGCCAGAAGTGCACCACCATGAACGTCGAGGCGATGATTGGAATCGCTACGCAGTGCCAGATGTAGGCGCGCAGCAGGGCATTGGAATCCACGATCGAGCCGCCCAATAGCCCGAAGCGTATGTCGTTGAAGGGCGTCATCCCCAACATGTGGCCGAAGGGCCCGTCGTGCCCCAGCAGCGGCGTCGCGCGGGCCATGTTCGTTCCGACCGTTACGGCCCAGAAACCGAGCTGATCGTCAGGCAGCAGGTAGCCGGTGAAACTGAGGAGCAGCGTCAACACCAGCAGCAGCACTCCGACGACCCAGTTGAACTGCCGCGGCGGCTTGTACGATCCCGTGAGAAAGACGCGGAACATGTGCAGCTCGACCATGATCACCATCAAGTGCGCGCCCCAGCGGTGCATGTTCCGCAGCAGCTTGCCGAAGGGCACGTCGTGCTCGAGATAGAGGATGTCGCGGAAGGCCACGACCTTGGAGGGGTGATAGTAGAACATGAGCAGCGTGCCGGTGAAGACCAGCGTGATGTAGACGTAGAACGTCATGCCGCCCATGCCCCAGGTGTATTTGTAAGCCACCGCATCGCGGTTGATTTTGGCCGGATGCAGGTGCAGGAAGACGTTGGAGAGGACGCCCAGGGCGCGGCTGCGGGGCGTCTCGTCGTGCTTGACGCGCAGCACCGATTTCCACAGGTCGGTTTTTTCGGGCTGCTGAAGGGCTTTGAGTTCGTCGACCGCGCGGTCGCGTACGGCCTTGCTGTCTTCGAGCAGCGCGGCCATCTTGCTCTTGCCGTTCTTGCCGTTGCTCCCGCCGGAGCCCGCGGGCGTGCCAGTCGAGGCCGGCGCGCCGTTTTTTCCGTCTGGTTCAGCCATGATTCAACCTCAGGTTAGACCTCAAACATTGCGCAGAATGGCGCCTTCACTGCCGAACTCCGAGGGCTCGCCTTTTGGCCATCGATAAACGTGGCTCAAATCCACCTCGATCTGGCCTTCCGGATTCAGCTCCACGTGCGCACGGTCCATGGGCCGTGGCGCGGGACCCTCGAAGTTGATGCCCTCGGGATCGTACCCGCTGCCATGACACGGGCACTTAAACTTGTTTTCGCTGGGCTTCCAATCCGGCGTGCAGCCCAGGTGAGTGCAGATGGCGGAGATCACGAAGATCCCCTCGGTATTGCGCACCACCCAGATGCGGTGCGCATTCTGGAACTTGGTATCCACGCCGAAGCCGAAGTCCGATGGATAGCCGATCAGGAACCGCGTCTTGGGCTCATAAAGGGCGCGCGGAAAGAAGAACCGCAGGAACATCAGGAAATTGACGCCCAGGAATCCCAGCGCCGAGGCGATGACGAAACGGCGCCGGCGGGTGGTGACGCGCTGTGGATCGGAGTCGGCCGGCTCCTTGAGAATCTTGAAAAGCGCTTGCGAGAGTGAAGGTTTGGGGGCTTGAGGCGGAGGCGTCTTCCCCGCCGTAGGCCCGGGGTTTTCGTTAGCCATTACTTTCCTCAGGGCCGGATTGCTCCGGCCGTGCTTCCGTTGTTAGCGTTCGGGGCTACCCGGCGGACGCCGCTCGATTCTAGCGGCAGGAATGGCGACTCCCTTATGGAGAGTATGGAAAGCCTGGTTGATTAGTAATTGGGGCCCAAATAAAATCACTGACAAGAGCCGCCTTTCCCCACTGCGCTGAATTCAGCGTCGCATCCCGGTGCTCCCTAATTCTTTGTCCAGTCAACAATATTACACCTGTTGCGGCAATGTGCAACTGGCCCCCTAGATAAAAAGTTAACCGAAAAGTCAACCGCCGGGATCTCGCCCCAGGTATCGCTATGATGGTCAGACATCCATGAATTCGCCCATCGCTTGCCTGGTGCTCTCTCTGCCCCTGTTTCTAGCAATGTTTCTGACGGGCTGCAAACCGTCTGAAGAGCCGGGCGTGAAGGCCATCGTGGGCGCGGTGCTGATGGACGGCACCGGCGGGCCGCCCATTTCCGATTCCGTGGTGACCATCGAAGGCTCGCGGATTCGCGCGGTCGGCAACCGCGCCAGCCTGCCTGTGCCGGCGGATTCGGACAAGATCGACGGCTCCGGCAAGTTCCTGGTTCCGGGACTGATCGATCTCGCCGCTCCCCTGAAAACTTCCACTGGCCGACAGGGCATAGAGCAAGGCCTCAACCGTTATCTCTCGGCAGGCGTCACGAGCGTGCTGAGCGCTGGCGGGGAAGATCTCGAAGGCGTGCGGCAAGCCGAGCGGCAGGGCGGGTTGCTTACTACGCGTCTGTTCATACTGGGCCCTCCGGGGGCGCGCCCGGATGTAGTTGAGGTGGCCGGAAGGAGCGACGCGGGAAGCATTATGGACGAAGCGCGCACAGATCACATCCCGGTGCTCGCCGACATTTTCTCGCTGGCGGACGCCCACTTTGGCCTCGACAACGGCGCCGCGGGTTTCCTGCACATGATCCGGGACACCGACGCAATCGAGCCGGCCTTTATTGCCCATCTGCGCGATTTGCAGGTGGTGTTCGTGCCCGTCCTGGCACAGGTCGCGAGCGCAGGGGAGCTGGACCTTGCCAAACGCAATACCAGGCGTCTGGCGGATGGCGGCGTGCTTATCGGGGTGGGCTCGGGCGGCGATATCCACCGCGAAATGGAACTGCTGGCCGCCGCCGGTCTCTCTCAGTCCGAGGTGCTGCTGGCCGCCACGCGAAACAATGCCATGGCGCTACGGCCGCTCGATCGGTTGGGCTCGATCGAACCCGGCAAGCTTGCCGACCTGCTGCTGGTTTCCGCCAATCCGGCCGAGGATATACGCAACCTGCGGGCCATCGACCGGATCATGCTGAACGGGCAATGGGTGGACCGCGTGCGCCCGAACCAAAAATGATGACGGATTCACGTGCTTGGTGGGGCGGACCCCCTGGTCCGCAGCCGACCCCCCGGTCGGCTGGTCTTCGGTGAGAATTCGGCCGTGCCAGGGGAACCCCTCTCGTATGACGTTTTACCGGCGACGACTTCCCCACATCTACGAGACGGAGCAGCCCGTTTTCCTCACTTGGCGTCTCCACGACAGTCTGCCGTCCCATCGGGCTTTTCCTAAGGACGCACTCAACTCCGGACAGGCATTTGCCGCAATGGACCGCTTGCTTGACGAAGCTCGCATTGGAGCGTTCTACCTGCGCCAGCCGGCCGTCGCGGACATGATCGTAGAAGCCCTCCAGTACAACGCCAACATCCTCAGGCATTATCTCTTGCATGCCTTCGTGGTCATGCCGAACCACGTTCACTTGCTGGCGACTCCGGCCGTGGCATTGCCCAAACTTACGAAATCGCTGAAAGGCATCACGGCCAAGCGAGCCAACGCCATGCTGGCATTGACGGGAAGTCCCTTCTGGCAGGAAGAGAGCTATGACCACATGGTCCGGCATGCGCAGGAATTCGAGAAGATCCGGAACTACATCGAGGGAAATCCTGTGCGGGCAGGGTTGGCGAGGGAAGCCAGTGCGTATCGATGGTCGAGCGCGGGATGGGCGACCGGGGGGTCGCCCGCGGAACAGGGGTTCCACCCCACTACTTGGTGAATTGCGCGAACAAACTCCCGTATAATCTCGTAATAATGTTTTATGCGAACGCAGATTCTTGCTTTGTCCCTGGCCGCGGGCCTGCTTGGCTTGGCGGCGTGTGATATCGACGACCTGGATATAGGCGGCTCGGAGCGTTCCAGCCAGGACTTCCATTACAGCTACCCAATGCAGCCGGGCGGCCGATTGTCGGTCGAGAATTTCAACGGCTCCGTGGAGATCTCCGGGTGGGACCAGGACACCGTGGACATCAGCGGCAGCAAGTATGCCCGCACGCCGGAATTGCGGGACGCGCTCAAGATCGAAGTGGAGCACACCCCGGATTCCGTCTACATACGCACGGTCCGGCCTTCGGACAGGCGTGGAAGCATGGGCGCCAGGTACATCATCAAGGTTCCCAAGCGCACGATCCTCGATCGCATATCGAGCTCCAACGGACCGATTCACGCCCTGGATATCGAAGGGGCCGCCCGCCTGAAGACCTCCAACGGAGGCGTGCGCGCCGAGAACCTGCATGGCAACCTGGACGCGCAGACTTCCAACGGGGGCATCGACGTGCAGAACCTGGAAGGCAGCGCGACGCTGCATACTTCCAACGGACGCGTGCACGCCGACGACGTACGCGGCTCGTTTGAAGCTGAAACGTCGAATAGCGGCATCAGCGTGCGAATGATCAAGCCCGCCGCCGGACGCCCGATCAAGCTGGAGACCTCCAATGGGGGTATCGAGCTGACGGTGGATGCTTTGAACCAGAACGAGATCCGCGCCTCTACCAGCAACGGCGGCATCACCCTGCACCTGCCCGGCAACGTGGGCGCCAACCTGGTCGCCAATACCAATAACTCGTCCATCTCTACGGATTTCGAAGTGCAGACTCAGGGCACCCTGAGCAAGCACCACCTGGAGGGCAAGGTCGGCGCGGGCGGTCCGAGCATCGACCTTTCGACTTCCAACGGCAGTATTCGGCTGCTTAAGATGTAGGTGGAAACACTATCTACTCGGGCCCGGAGGAGCCGTTTGCCTGGACGTTGTAAAAATCCGTCAGGCGCGCGCCGCGATAGCTGACCGGACCAAGGGCTTGGAACTGGTAGACTTCCGTGCCCGCCGGAAGCACTTCGCTGTTCTGTGTCTCAATCAGGCCGTCGGCTGCCTGAATGTTCCCCGCCATAAACATGAAGTTGCCATTCGTCAGCATCTCGGCGCTGCCGAGCGAGAAGGAGTAAGCTCCCAGATTGGCATTGGTTGTCAGAGTGGCGACCATACTGGTCTGGTTGATGTGCCACACCTGGCCGCGGCTATTGCCTCCGTACTCCTGATGCCTGGAAACCCCGTTGTCGAACACCGTGAAGATCTGCTCCGGGTTAGCGCCGGTGGGAGTTGCAAAGCCGGCATCGTGTTGGGCTGAAAACCATGGGTACGGCTCGCCGTTACCGTTGCCAAGCGTAAAGCTTCCATCCAAGCCCAGAATCCACAAGATGTTCCCCGTGCCCAGTGCGCCGGTCTGGACGCCATTGTTATAGTCGAGCTTGACTACCCAATCCTGGTTGCGCATAGACAATAGCAGGTCCCCGTCGGAAGGCAGGTATTGGATGCTGTTGTTATGCAGCCAATCGTTGGCGGGGGACGACAGCAACACCGGCGGACAACCTGCCGGGGTGGTTACGCCCGCTGTGCAGACTTCGCCCCGGACCGCCGGACGGTTGATACTCAATCCGCCGGGGCAGGCAGTACCGCTGCTGCCCGAACAGTCATGATCAAAGGCGTTCCAGTATCCAACCACTTGCAGATTCGTATCCAGAACGATCACGACGGTGCCCACAATATCGACCGGTCCACTGGCGCCTTGCGTCCCCGCCGGAAATATTCTCTGCACATCTCCGATGGCAATGGTGTAGCCGCTAAGGCCGGCCGCGCTGCCTGTCAGGTCCGTCGCCAGGCGGATCGCGTCGTGATTGAAACAGCCCAAGGGATCGGTCATTCCCATGGCCGTGAGTTGCTCCATGACGCGATCGGCATTTGTCTCGCGAATGGTATTGCCGGCTAAGTCGATCTCCCGCAGTATCTGCTGTCGACTAATAGCCGGCCCCCAAACACCTGTACCGGTCCCGAGGCCATCCGCAATGGTCAGGATGGTTCCGCCGGGGACCGGGCGGGTCAACTGTATGGGGCTCGGCGGATAGTACCAGATAACGTTAGCGTTCAGATCCGTAGCCGTGACAGGATACGGGGGCGCCGCAAAACCTGAAAGCACAATCCTGTCACTGGTGTCCGATTGGCCCGTTGGGGGAACTGGCACGGTCATAGCAGGAAACTTCACAGAGGCGGGAATCACCCCAGTGGTAAACGTCACCTGGGGACTGGTTGTGATGGTCCCGCCGGTATTCACCTGGTAGCTCATCAGGAATGTCTGGCTGGCTTCCATTCCCGCTATGTAAAAATTCATGCTGCCCGCATGGCAGGCTCTCCAATCGGTGAAGCTTTGAAAGGCTGCGTTGCTCGGTTGAAATATGGCTTGCATGGTGCTGCCCATCGGACAGGTGGGCGCGCTGAGCAAGGCCACCAGGGGGTTGGCAGTCGGGACTGCGACTGCCTGGCGCCCGGTGACCAGCGGATTCACCTTGAAACCGACGACCAATTGTGCGCTAACGCCAGCAAGATAATCTCTGGCAGTGATCCGCAGACTGTAAGTGCCTTCCGTATAGTTGGGCGTCCATTGGAAAGTCGCCGCCACGTCGAAATCCTGCATCAGGACAAAACTCGAGGAACCAGGGGACTCGACCTCCCATTTGTATGTCAACGGCCCCGGATTGGTATCCACCGCGGTTGCGGTCAACTTAATAGTGGTTCCCAGGACTTGCGGAGAGGCGGGCGAGCCCTGCACGTGAACGCCGGAGATCGAAGCGTAGAGCGATGGAGAAAGTGCGCCGGCCGCGAGCAAAACCGCCAGTCCGCAAGACAGCTTATCGGGGATGCCGCGCAGATGGTATTTCAAAAGAGCTCGCATGATATACGGAAAGTATCATAGCAGAGTAAGTGGCTCAATCAGCGGGATGCGGCGGTTTGGCTGGTACTATGCTGCTACCAGCTCACGCTGGTGACGCTATTGGGTCCGATGAGGAGGGGGCTCGTCCCGGTAGTAGTCTGAATCTGGACATTATCAGGCGACAGCGCGGTGTTTGCCGCCGTTGGGCTGGAATTCGACACTGAGGTCACGTTCAACGTGGCAGTCACCTGGGCTCCGTTGAGCAGAACCTCCACCTTCAGAGCCTGCGCGGCCTTGTTGGTAATCAGGAGATAGTGAAGGTCGTTATTGCCTTTGTATCCCTGCGCGTAAATGGCCGGTATCGGAGTCCCGCTGTATCCGAGAATGGGAACCGTGGGCCCGCCGGTCACGGTGGTGGTCCAGAGGTGAGTGCTGTTGTTGATGGCCTGATTGGCCACTTCGAGCGCCAGCCCCGGCGCGGAAGTGTAGAACTGGTACTGCGTGAGCGGGTTAGTAGCTGTGTCGGTGGAATAATTCGGGTCGGCGGCGTACTGACCCAGCAGATACGTCTCGAAATCGTCCACCGACTGGATCATTCCATGATAGTCGTAGTTATCGGTGTATAGAGCGTTTATCGCGATTGCCTTCACGTTCGGCACGGTGGACATGCGCATGATGTACTCGGCGAGAAAGACACCGTTGTAAATATAAGTTAGGAACGGGAAGCCGTTCGGCGTGCAACAGTTGAATTCCGTAATGAAGACCGGGGTAGTGGCGCCTATGAGCGGGAGCAGGTACGAATTGATGTAATCGACCGTGCCGTTAGCCAGGATGCCGTTTAAGGTTTGCATCGTGGCGACAGTGCCCATTTGGACTTCGATCGGATAAACATGAACAGACACCGCGTTCCAATAGTGAGGGGTATAAGTGGACATCCCCACGTCCCAGGTAGCGTAATTGCCCGCCTGTCCCGGAAAAAGTCCTACGTCGAAGAGGCCCACCGTAGCAGTGGGAGCGACGGAAATGAGCTGGTTATAGTAGGGGTTGTTCATGGCCGACGCATAGGCCGCGGGATTCGGCTGGCCTGGAACGCCGGGGGTGGGAAAGATGAGCGGATAATAATAGGGCTCGTTCGAAAGCTCCCACTCTATGACGTTCAACCCATCGGTTTGGGCCGCCTGCGCAAACAGGGCGGTGCTGTCGGGGTTAGTGTCGGTGTATCCGTTCACGCACATAATGGCGTTGGCGCCCAGGGTTTGAGCGAAGGTGGCGAAATCGGAAAGCCAGAGGCCGCCTTTGACTTGCGTGAGCTCCTGAGAGGGGGTAAGGATATTGGCGGTTCCGGCGGGCACCAGTGGCGGGTTGCCGTCGATCAGGCTATCCATCCAGCTCATGTTGACGTGGCCTGCGTTCCAGTCGAAATCCATGGAGGCCGTGCCGGCAGGGAACCGCACACAGCCTGGCTTGAGCGGCGTCACCGCGGCGAGAAACTTCGGATCGTAATACTCGACGCCGTTGCGCATTTGAGGCGCGTTGAAACCGCTGAACCCGGCCGCAAAAGGGATGGGCGTCTTTGTGTTGATACTGATGACTGTCCCAGAGGCGGCGTAGGCGACCGGCGCCATCGGCACAAAGGCTGGCGTTAATGCCGCGACAACCACGACAGCGAGATTCAGTGGAGACCGGCGCATGTTTCCCCCATTGTCTTTGGTTACTGAGATACCACGGCGGGCGGCCCTGAGTCAAGAATAATTCAAGCTGCCCCACATGTTATCCTGATATTCTCGTGGCAAGTTTAGGGCCTGGGATTGTCTTTCTCTGTTTTACGGTGGCGGCATCGGCACAGTCTTCGGTGCTCCTCGATGCAATGGGTGAGGAGTTGGCCCGGAATTTCTCTCTTCTGAAAGCCAAAGCCGACCCGGCGCCCTATTTCCTCTCCTATGAAGTCACCGAGGAGGATTCTCATTCCGTATCGGCCACCCTGGGCGCCATCACCAACGATGGCCAGGGTAAGAGCCGGCGGTTGGACGTCTGTGTGCGGGTGGGCACGCCGAAGCTGGATAATTACCACCGTGTGCGCGGCGAGCGGACTCAGTTCACGTCCGGGGCCCTGCTCACCTTCGAAGACCAGGCGGATTCCATCAAGCATCGCATCTGGTTGGAGACCGATCGCGCTTACCGGCTGGCGGCCGAGCGGCTCATCAAGATCCGTACCAACGCCGAGGTGAAGGTCGCCGAGGAAGACGCCTCCGACGACTTCTCGAGCGAAGAGCCTTCCGTGCGCATCGAGCCGGTTACCCACACGCGGTTCGCGGCGGAGCAATGGGCGGCGCGCGTACGCAAGCTGTCGGCGCGATTCAACGATTTTCCCGGGATCCTGACTTCCAGCGTCTCGGTGACTTTCCACGGCGAAACCAAATACTTCGTGAGCACGGAGGGCTCCCGGCTGCAGCATGGCCGCGGTTTTGCGCGGGTGGTGGTAAACGCGCAGGCCAAAGCCATGGACGGCGCCGATCTGGCCACCGGCGAGACTTTTGAAGCCACCGACCCAGCGGGCCTGCCTAAGGAAGAAGCCATTGCGGAGGCTGTCGAGCGCGTCGCCAAGGATTTGCAAGCGCTGCTGATCGCGCCCGCCGCGGAACCGTTCGCCGGTCCGGCTATCTTTTCCGGCCGCGCCGCCGGGGTCTTCTTTCACGAGATCTTCGGGCACCGCGTGGAGGGACACCGTCAGAAAGACGAGGCCGAAGGGCAGACCTTTACCAAGAGCGTGGGGACCCTGGTGCTGCCGGACTTCCTCTCGGTGATCTTCGATCCGACGCGCAAGAAAATCGGGAACGTCGAGCTGAACGGCTCTTATTCCTTCGACGACGAAGGCATCGCCGCGCGGCCGGTAAGCGTGGTCGAGAACGGCGTTTTGAAGGCTTTCCTGATGTCCCGGTCGCCGATCAAGGGGTTCGATCGCTCGAACGGCCACGGCCGCCGGCAGCCGGGCCTGGAAGTGGTATCGCGCCAGTCGAACCTGATTGTGGAGTCGTCGCGCGCGGTTCCGGAGGCGCGTTTGCGCGCCATGCTGATCGAGGAAATCAAGCGCCAGAACAAGCCATATGGGCTGTATTTCCGCGACGTCATGGGCGGCTTCACCAACACCGCGCGGCAGGGTTTGCAAGCCTTCAAAGTGATTCCGATCATAGTCTACAAAATCTACCCGGATGGACGGCCGGACGAGTTGATCCGGGGCGCGGACATCGTCGGCACCCCGCTCGCGAGCTTTGCCAAGATCCTGGCCACTTCGGACCGGTCGGAGGTGTTCAACGGATATTGCGGGGCGGAGTCGGGCAACGTTCCGGTGTCGGCGGTTTCGCCCGCGCTGCTGGTGTCGGAGATCGAAATCGAGAAGAAGAATAAGTCGCAGGACCGGCCGCCGCTGCTGCCGTTTCCGACTAATGCGGGGGCGGGGGCGGAGTGAGCGGGCGAGGGGGCGAGGGGGCGAGGGGGCGAGCGGGCGCGTTCGGGCTCGGGGTGCTATTTAGTTTTTTCGCCGCGGCCCCCTCGTTCGCTCAGGCTGGCGACGATGCCATACTGCGCGCCATGCGCGATGAGCTGAGCAGATCGCGGAATCTCAAGGTGCTCAGTCTGGAAGGGCCTTATTACATCGATTACTCGATCGACGACATGAGTGGCTTTGAGGTCTCCGCCAGCCTGGGCGGGCTCGTTTCGGTGCGTCACAACCAGCAGCGGCTGCCGGCGATCGACGTTCGCGTGGGCGATTATAAGTTCGATAACACCAATTACGCTGGAAGCGGCGTCCACTTCGGCACACACTACGATATCGAACGATTTCCGCTCGAAAACGCCTACGGCGTTCTGCGGCGCTTTCTTTGGCTGGGAACCGATAGCTCCTATAAGTCGGCGGTCGAAGCCATCTCGCGGAAGCGGGCCGCGCTCAAGAATATCAGCGCCGGCGAGCAACTGGACGATTTCGCGAAAGCCGAGCCGGTAAAAAAGGTTCTGGAGATACGGCATAGCCCGCTCGATGAAGAGGCTTGGGCCGCAAGGGTTCGGGCGCTTTCCGCGATCTTCACGGCGTACGCGGCGGTGAAGTCCTCCTCGGTGGAGCTGAGCGCCTCGGAAACCGCGCACTACTTCGTGAATTCCGAAGGCACTGAAGTGCGCGTGCCGGAGAAGGTGATATACCTGCTGGCGCGCGCGGAGGCTCAGGCGCCGGACGGGATGCTGATGCGCGATGCGGCGATTTTCCAGTCGCATGACTTCGGCAGGATGCCGGCCGAGCCGGAGCTTCGCCGGGCGATTACGGCGCTGGCTGAGCGTGTCTCAGCCCTGGCCGGCGCGCCCAAAGGCGACGATTATTCCGGTCCGGTGCTGTTTGACGGCGCGGCCGCCGCCCAGCTTTTCGCCGAAGTGCTGGGAGGCAACCTGGCTCTCGCGCGCCGGCCGGTGATGGATCCCGGACGCAACGGCGTCACTCCGGTGAGCGAACTCGAGGGCCGCCAGGGCGTGCGCATTCTGCCGGAGTGGTTCGACGTGGTGGACGACCCGACCCAAACGGAGTGGCGCGGCCATCCGCTATTCGGCAGCTACCAAGTGGATAACGAGGGCGTGGCTCCCCAGCCGCTGACGCTGGTAGAGAGAGGCGTGCTGAAAACGTTTCTGCTGACGCGGCAGCCGATGCAGGGATTTGCGGGCTCCAACGGGCGCGCGCGCCTGCCCGGCAGTTTCGGCGCCAATGCCGCGAGCTTGAGCAACCTGTTTGTGCGCGCCACCGAAACCACGTCGCTGGCGGACCTGAAAAAGAAACTAATCGAGATGTGCGGCCAGCGCCACAAGCCTTATGGCATGATCGTGCGGAAAATGGACTTCCCGTCGGCGGCTTTATTTGAGGAAGTCCGGCGCATGCTGAGCAACTCCGCGCGGGCGGGCGGCGGCGCCCATCCGGTAAGCCCGCCGATGCTGGCCTATCGGGTGTATCCCGACGGCCGGGAAGAACTGGTGCGCGGCCTGCGTTTCCGCAGTCTGAACGCGCGGTCGCTGAAGGATATTCTGGCCGCGGGAGACGACGCCAATATCTTCGAATTCCTGAACAGCGCGGCGCCCTTCGCTACCATTGGCGCCGCGAGTTATGTGGCGGAGAGTTGCGTAATTGCGCCGTCGGTGCTGATGGACGACGTGGAGATGCATCCGGTCGAAGAGGAGCTGCCGAAGCTGCCCATTGTGCCCGCGCCGGAGATGCGGGCGGCGGCCGCCGGCCGTTAGCGAACGCATGCGGATACTGGACCGGTACATCTTCCGCGAAATCCTCTCCAGTTCGCTGCTGGGCGTGGGTCTGGCGACCGCCATCATTTTCCTGCAGGGCGTCGGCAAGCTGTTCGAGGTTCTGGTGAAGACCTCGCCGCGGCCGGCGACGATTCTTTACCTCTTCGCGCTGTCGCTGCCGCCGCTGCTGCCGCTGACCATACCTTTCGGGGTGTTGGTGGGGATCCTGGTGGGGCTGGGCCGCCTGGCGACGGACGGCGAGATTACCGCCATGCGGGCGGCCGGCTGTTCCAGCCGTAGGGTAGTGCCGCCGGTGATGGCCTTCGCGCTATTGGCGATGGCGGTTGCCGGAGCGATGACACTGCGGCTGACGCCGCTCTCGATGCGGGTGAGCAAAGATCTTCTGGACAAGCTCTCCGCTTCGCAAGTGAGCGCGGACATCCAGCCGCGGGTCTTCGACGAGGATTTTCCAAATACCATTCTGTATGTCGGCGATGTGCGGCCGGGGCCGGTGGTGGTGTGGCGGAATGTTTTCCTGGCCGATCTGACGCCGCCGGAGCAGCGCTCGAGCGGAATGCGCGACAAGGCCGACGGGCCGCTGATCACGGTGGCGCGGGAGGCCATCGCGATTCCCGATCCGGAGCACAACCGCATTCAGCTTTCCATGCGGGACGCCGGCACGCATGAAATGGGCAAAGACAAGGTGGGCTACGACAGCTTCTTCCCGCGCGGCGACCAGGCGCTCTATGCGGCTCCCCCGGAGCAGGTGGCCAGGAAGCCCTTCAGCGAAATGAACACGCGGGAGCTGCGGCGCTATTCGGCGACGGGCCGGGAATGGGTGGAAGCCCGCATCGAGCTGCATAAACGGCTGGCGTTGCCCATCGCCTGCCTGGTGCTGGCGCTGGTGGGCATTCCGCTGGGCGTATCCTCGCGCAAGGGCGGAAAGTCGGGCGGTTATGTCACCGCGGTTTTCCTGGCGTTCTTCTGTTACTACCTGGCCTTCATCACCCTGGTGGGCCTGGCGCGCCGGAGGGCCCTGCCGGTGGAAGTGGCGCTATGGCTGCCGAACGCGGTATTCGCGGTGGCCGGGACGTACTTTGTGGCGCGCATGGAGAAGCCCGGCGGGCGCGATATTGTTGGGGGCTTGAAAGACGCCTGGAGCGCGCTGGTGAACGGTGTGCGAGCGCGCTTATCGCCGGCGCGCGCGCCCGGAGCAGCCGCCGCGGCCAGGCCTTATCGATGGTTCCTGCTGCCGCAGATCGTGGATACCTACATTCTGACTAACTTCGCTTTCTATTTTGCGGTGTTACTGGCCAGCTTCGTCTCGATGACCCAGATCTATAACTTCTTCGAGTTACTCGGAGACATTGTCCAGAATCAGATCTCGCTATATAAGGTCTTCTCCTATCTGTTCTTCCTGACGCCCAAGCTGATCTACGAGACACTGCCTATCAGCGTGCTGGTGGGAGTGCTGGTGACGTTCGGCATTTTGACCAAGCACAACGAGGTAACCGCTTTCAGGGCTTGCGGCGTCAGCCTGCATCGCCTCGCGATTCCCATTCTGGTGCTGAGCTGTTTTCTCAGCGGGGGGCTGTTCGCCTTCGATCATTACTACGTGCCGGAAGCCAATCGCAGGCAGGACGCGCTGCGCAACGAGATCAAGGGCAGGGCGGTGCAGACCTATTTGAGTCCGGAGCGCAAGTGGATCTTCGGCAGAGGGTCGCGCATTTATTACTATAAGTTCTTCGACCAGAGCGAGGAGGTGATGGGCGATGTGATGGTCTTCGTGCTGGAGCCCAACACTTACCAGTTAATCCGGCAGATTTCCGCCGAGCGCGCGCACTGGCAGCGCACATTGAAAACCTGGGTCTTCGAGAACGGCTGGAGCCGCGAATTCCATGGCAACAACAGCATCCCCCTGACGCAGTTCGAGGTGAAGACCTTCGCCGAGCTGAACGAGCCGCCCAGTTACTTCCTGAAGGAAGTCAAACAGGACAGTCAGATGAACTTTCAGGAGTTGGACAGTTATATACAGGACCTGCAGCAGAGCGGGTTCAATACCGTGAAGCTGCGGGTGCAGTTCTACCGTAAGTTCTCGGTCCCTCTGTTCGCCCTGATCATGGCCACCATCTCGATTCCGTTCGGGTTTCTGGTGGGGAACCGCGGCGCCATGGCGGGCATCGGCGTGAGCATCGGGATCGCTATCTCATACTGGGGCATCGGCCTGCTGTTCGAAAAAATCGGAGATGTGAACCAGTTGCCGGCCGCCATGGCGGCGTGGTCGCCGGACGCGCTGTTTTCGCTGACCGGCTTGTATCTGTTGCTGCGGATGAAGAGCTGAGCCCGATGACTCCCCGTTTTCCCATCGCGGCCATTACCGACGAGTTCTCCCAGGATATCGAAACCGCGGCGCGCGCGATGGCGCAGATCGGCATGACCGGCGCCGAGCTGCGCTTGGTTTTCGGCAAGAACATCATCGACCTGACCGATGCGGAAGTGGATCGCGCGCGGGAAATCGCCGCCGAGAGCGGCCTCGGCATTATTTCCATCGCCTCGCCGCTGCTGAAGTGCCTGCTGCCGGACTCGCCCGCGGTGGACGCGCGCTTTCACCAGGACGTCTTCGCCGCGCAGCACGCCTTTGTGGATCAGCCGCGCCTGGCCCAGCGCGCGCTGGAAATCGCCGAGCGGACGGGAGCGGGTATCATCCGGGTGTTCTCGTACTGGCGCACGGTCGCACCGGAGAAATGCTTCGAGCGGATCGCGCGCGCGCTCGAAGGCCTGGCACGCCAGGCGGCGCCGCGCGGACTAATCATCGGCCTGGAGAATGAGCACGCCTGCAATATCGCCACCGGCGAGGAGACCGCGCGGCTGCTGGATGCGGTGGACCACCCCAACCTGAAGGTGGTCTGGGACCCGGGCAACGCGTACGTATCCGGGGAGACGCCCTATCCTGATGGTTATCGCCGGCTGGCGCGGCTAGCGGTCAACCGCATCGTACACGTACATGCCAAGGACTGCCGCATGGAGGGCCAGCGTGCGGTGTGGGGTCCGCTGGGCGAATGCGATATCGATTGGAAGGGCCAGGTCCGCGCGCTGGCTGCGGACGGGTATAAAGGCTGGATCAGCCTGGAGACGCACTGGGCGGGGCCGGGCGGGAATAAGCTCGAGGGCAGCATCATCTGCGGACGGAATCTGATGGCGCTTACCGAGCCGTGACCGTCAGAGAGCGGATGCCGCCTGCTGCTGCCGCTGATACGTCCCCGGAACCGCCCGGAAGGAAATCGCCGGCCGGTTCCACGCGTTGATGGCCACCGCCGCCAGCGTCAGGTTGACGATTTCGACCTCGCCGAACTGCTGCCGCACCCTCTCGTACACGTCGTCCGGCACATTCTTTTGGGACAACCTTAAGATAATCGATTCGTGGTTCCATATTTCCCTCTGGCTTAGTTGATACCAGACGAAACGAAAATACGCAATCCGAGATGTTACAGTAAGTCAGGGCCACCGGCCCGAGACTCTGTGCCAAGAGTCACGAAGGAGTATTGCAAATGTTTTGCCCTCAATGCAATGCGGAGTATCGCGAGGGGTTTGTCGAGTGTTCTGACTGCCATATTCCTCTGGTGGACCGTCTTCCGGACGCACATGCAGAGCCAGACGCAGGCGACCTCGATGCCCTGATCCTAACCGGCTTTGATAGCCCTGTCGCCATTGGTCTGGCTAAGGGTTTATTGCAGGAAGCCGGAATTCCTTTCTTCACCATGGACCAAAATGCGGCTGCACGCCAGGAAAGCGGGAATTTTCTCGGTTGGTGGAGCGTGCGCGTGCCGAGCGGAAGGGAGGCCGAGGCCCGCGAGATTTTGCAGAGCGTGGAAGAGATGAAATAGGTGGGGAAGAGGTTAATGCGCGCCCACCAGCCACCGCGCGCCACGGCCCCTGCCAACCAGCCGGACCTTGCCGCCCTGCTTCAAGCCGGCCAGCACCTTCTTGATGAGCTGGCGGCTCGCGCTCGGCATCTGCGCGGAAAGATCGGCGAGAGTGAATCTTCGACCTGCGCGAGTACGCGCTCGAATGAGACTCAGCAAATAGTTCCACCAGGAATCTCGTTTTTCCCTTCGTGCCACTCACGAGAACACTCGCCGAGCACCCGGTAGTATTCGACCCGGCTTTGCTCGACCCGAAACCTGAAAGCCGTGGGAATGCAGCAAGAGGGTTGTGGCCAGCCGCCCGACGCGACCGTTTCCGTCGCGGAACGGGTGAATGCAAAGCAAATCAAAGACGAACGTGGCCACGATTAGAAGCGGGGGGACCTGTTCATCCTGGCAGGCTTGTCGCCAATCTCCACTTTTGCGTCGAGAACCCATTCGGAACCCACGATGGCTCACTTCCCGGCGGGTGCATCCATATTTTGCGGGATTGGACATTCTCCCGGCGGATATGCTAATCTTTCAAATGTCCCCAAGACGCTCAATGGGAGGTCTGCGCTTCTGAGAGCAGACCGCTTGCACCAGTGAGGATTTATGGCTAATCAATCCGGAAAGCAATATCAAGCCGCGGCCAAACAGGTCGAGAAGCGCGAATACGTGATCGAAGAGGCCGTGCCGCTTCTGCAGAAGATCAAGTACGCCAAGTTCGACGAAACCGTCGAAGTCCATCTGCGCCTGGGTGTGGACCCCAAGCACGCCGACCAGATGGTGCGCGGCACCGTCCTGATGCCCAACGGCTTGGGCAAGTCGAAAAAAGTGCTGGTGATCGCGAGCGGCGATAAACAGAAGGAAGCCGAAGAGGCCGGCGCCGATTTCGTCGGCGGCGAGAACATGGTGAACAAGATCCAGTCCGAGGGCTGGACCGATTTCGACGCCGTGATCGCCACTCCGGACATGATGCGCTCGGTCGGCAAACTCGGCAAGATCCTCGGCCCTCGGGGACTGATGCCCAATCCGAAAACCGGCACGGTCACTACCGATGTGGTCAAGGCTCTCAGGGAAATCAAGGCCGGCAAAGTCGAGTTCCGCGTGGATAAGACCGGCATCATTCATGCGCCGGTGGGCAAAATCAGCTTCGCCGCGGAGAAGCTGGTGGAAAATGCCTCCAGCCTGATCAGCGCGGTGGTCAAAGCCAAGCCGCCGGCCGCCAAAGGCAAATACATGAAGAGCGCGACCATCTGCTCGACCATGGGACCCGGCGTATCCCTGGACGTGGCGATCTTCAGCGCCAAATCGGCCGTTTAGCTTTCGCGGATATCGAAATGAAAAAGAAAGAAGACAAGAAGAAGGATCTCGAAGCCCTGCATCGCGACTTGGAGGAGTCCCGGAACCTGTTCGTGACGGGTTACGAAAAGCTGCGCGTGTCACAGGATTTCGAGCTGCGCAAGACCATCCGGGCGGCGGGCGGAAAGTACCGCGTGATCAAGAACAACATCGCCGAAAGGGCGGCGGAAGGTACCCTGGCCCAGGAAATTCTGAAGGATCTGCGCGGCATGACGTCGCTGGCCTATACCACTGCCGATCCGGTGGCGCTGGCCAAGGCGCTGACAACCTATGCCAAGGCCAATCCCTCGTTCACTTTCAAGGCCGGGATGGTCGAGGGCCGGGCCATCGATATCAAAACCATCGGCGACCTCGCCAGCATGCCGTCGAAGGAAGAGATCTTCGCGCGGCTGCTGTTCCTGATCAATGCTCCGGCGCAGCGGCTGGCCTCCACGCTCGGCGCGGTGGGACGCAATCTGGCGGTGGTGGTGGACCAGGGTTGCAAAGAGCACAAGTTTAAAGAAGGGTGAGTTTGAAGACGGGAGTTCAACGGACAAATGGCGGATATCAACGCAATTGCAGATCAGATTCAAGGCTTGACGCTGCTCGAAGCTTCGCAGCTCGTCAAGCTGCTGGAAGAAAAGTTGGGCGTTTCGGCGGCGGCTGCGGCTCCGGCGATGGCGGCCGGCGGCGGTGCGGCGGCAGCGGCTGCGCCCGTGGCCGAGGAGAAGACGGAATTCTCCGTGGTTCTCACCGCGGTAGGCGCCAATAAGATCAACGTCATCAAGGCGGTTCGCGAAGTCACCAGCCTGGGCCTGAAGGAGGCCAAGGACCTTGTGGACGGCGCCCCCAAACCTGTTAAGGAAGGCGTGAGCAAGGATGAGGCGGAGACCATCCGGAAGAAGTTCACCGACGCTGGGGCGACCGTTGAAGTGAAGTAGCGGAGCGGGCTCAAATGCCCGCAGGTTGCTGGAATCAAGGGCCAAGATGCCGTTTCCAGGGTGCAGGTTGACGACCAGGGTGGAATCTGGTAGGATATTCGGTTGGGGTCTCTTTTCAACCGGATTCGATCCCCATTGGTGAATGTGAATTTCGAATCCTGGCAATTCAATTGCAGTTGGCGTAGAACTGCAAAAAGGGGATTTGCGTCCTTTTTTGCGCCTGCAATTCCTGTTGAGGATTTGTGTGTCTTGGCTCGCCTCTGCCCCGCGGCTTTCTCAGCCCACTTCGCTGACGACTCAGACCAGACTGTCGCAGTAAGCGCCATCGCGGTCCCAATCCGGTACCTGCCCCTGTATCACGTTGCGACGGCCACCCCCAGGAGCGCTGCTCCTCCGGGTTGGCCGACGTTTTTGTAATTGATTGCTTTTTGCTTAGGCTGTTCGGCCCTCAGGAGTTTAAAAAACGAATGGATACTCAAATAAGCGGCGCCGCCCCCGAGCGAGTTGATTTTTCCAAAATCAAGACTTCGATTCCGATTCCGAACCTTATCGAAGTTCAGAAGAACTCTTACGAGCGGTTTCTACAGATGGACCTGCTGCCCAGCGAGCGGGAAGATACCGGTCTCGAAACGGTTTTCAGCTCGGTGTTTCCGATCTCGGACTTCCGTGGCGTAAGTGAGCTGGAGTTTGTGGATTACGCCATAGGCAACTGGGAGTGCAAGTGCGGGAACCTGAAAGGCCTGCACCATCTGCGCTCGACCTGCCGCAACTGCGGCGCCACCATACGCACGGACCCCTTCCACTCGGGCGATGTGCTTTGCCATCACTGCGGCACCTTTAACAAGAACGTGGTCACGTTCTGCAACAAATGCGGCGATCCGGTGGGGCTGCAACTGAAGTACGACATGGTGGAGTGCCAGGAGCGCGGCATGACTTACGCCGCTCCGCTGAAGGTCACCATACGGCTGACGGTGTACGCCAAAGACCCCGCCACGGGCGCCAAGAGCGTGCGCGACATCAAGGAGCAGGAAGTCTTCTTCGGCGAAATCCCGCTGATGACGGATAACGGCACCTTCATCATCAACGGCACCGAGCGCGTGATCGTGTCGCAATTGCACCGTTCGCCGGGCGTGTTTTTCGAGCGCGTTCCGGCGCAGGGATATTTCCTGGGCAAGATCATTCCGTACCGTGGGAGCTGGGTGGAATTCGAGTACGACAACAAGAACCTGCTATACGTGCGCATCGATCGCAAGCGCAAGTTCTACGGCTCGGTGTTTCTGCGCGCCCTGGGGTTCAAGACCGACGAGCAGGTGCTGCGGGCGTTCTACACCGTGGACCGCATCTCCATCAAGGACAACAAGCTTTACTGGAATCTCTACAACAAGGAAGGCCAGCTGACCAACGGCCTGACCGGCCTGAAGCTGTCGCACGCCATCGCGGCCAAGGGTGGAGAGACCATCGTGGGGCAGGGCAAGAAGATCACCCCCACGCTGTTGAAAGCCATTCAGCAATCCAAAATCCAGCAGGTGGAGATCGCCCCCAACGATCTGGAAGGCGCCTCCATCGCCGCCGACGTGGTGGACATGTCCACGGGCGAGGTCTTGATCGACGCCAATAACGCGCTCACCACCACCGGCATTCAAAAGCTGATGGACTCCGGCATCGAGGAATTCGAAGTCTTCTTCCCGGAGCGCGACGACGTGGGCACCGTGATTTCGGCCACCCTGAAAAAAGATGGCGTCAAGGCGCAAAACGAAGCCTTAATCGAAATCTACCGCAAGCTGCGCCCCGGCGATCCGCCGACCCTAGACACCGCGACGCAACTATTCCAGGGTATGTTTTTCGATGCCCGCAAGTACGATTTCTCGCGCGTCGGCCGCATGAAGTTCAACATCAAGCTCTTCGACCGGGCCGACGCCACGCCGCTCGACAAGCGCACCCTCGATCCCGAGGATTTCCGCGCCACCATCAAATACCTGCTCAAGCTGCGCAAAGGCATCGGCGCGGTGGACGACATCGATCACCTGGGAAACCGCCGCGTGCGCGCCGTGGGCGAATTGCTGGAGAACCAGTTCCGCATCGGCCTGGTGCGCATGGAACGCGCCATTAAAGAAAAGATGTCGGTCTACCAGGAAATGTCCACGGCCATGCCGCACGACCTGGTGAACGCCAAGCCCGTTATGGCCGCCATCCGCGAGTTCTTCGGATCGAGCCAGCTTTCGCAGTTCATGGACCAGACCAACCCGCTCTCGGAGATTACCCACAAACGGCGGCTCTCCGCGCTCGGTCCCGGCGGTCTGTCGAGGGAGCGCGCCGGATTTGAAGTCCGCGACGTGCACCCGACGCACTATGGGCGCATTTGCCCGATCGAAACACCGGAAGGGCCCAACATCGGGCTGATCTCCTCGCTTTCCTGCTTTGCGTGCATCAACGAATACGGCTTCATCGAAAGCCCTTACCGCAAAGTCCAAAAAAGCGTGGTCGTGGACGAGGTGCGCATCCTCAACCCCGGCGACACGCCGTTCAAGGTGGGCGACATCGCGCGCCGCGCTGACATCGAGAAGGCCAATAATGGGCTGGGCGCGAAGAAGCAGGCAGCCGAGTACGAAGCGCATTGCGAATACCTGTCCGCCTGGGAAGAGGACAAGTACATCATCGCGCAGGCCAACGTGGAGATCGACGAGACCGGCCGGATCGTCTCCGAGCTTTGCAACGCCCGCCAGGCGGGCAACTTCGTGCTGAAGCATCGCGACGAGATCCAATACATCGACGTCAGCCCCAAGCAGCTCGTGTCGGTGGCGGCCAGCTTAATTCCGTTCCTCGAGAACGACGACGCCAACCGCGCCCTGATGGGCTCGAACATGCAGCGCCAGGCGGTGCCGCTGCTGCGCGCCGATGCGCCGTACGTGGGCACCGGCATGGAGCGCGTGACCGCGCGCGATTCGGGCGCCGTGGTGCTCTGCAAGCGGTCCGGCGTGGTCGATTCGGTGGACTCCGAGCGTATCATCGTGCGCGTGGAAGGCGGTGTCGCGCATGAAGGCCAGCTTTCGCGCGAGGTGGGAGCGGACATCTACCAGCTCACCAAGTTCAAGCGCTCCAACCAGAACACCTGCATCAACCAGAAGCCCATCGTGGCCATGGGGCAGCGGGTGGTTAAGAACCAGGTGCTGGCGGACGGCCCTTGCACCGACATGGGCGAGCTGGCCCTCGGCCGCAACGTGCTGGTGGCCTTCATGCCCTGGCGCGGCTGCAACTTTGAGGACGCCATCCTGGTCAGCGAAAAGCTGGTCAAGGAAGACTACTACACCTCGATTCACATTGAAGAGTTCGAGATCGAGGGCCGCGATACCAAGCTGGGACCCGAGGAGATCACGCGCGACATCCCCAACATCGCGGATGCCTTCCTGCGCAATCTGGACGAGAGCGGCGTGATCCGCGTGGGCGCTACCGTAAAGCCCGGCGACATCCTGGTGGGCAAAGTAACTCCCAAGGGCGAGACTCAGCTCACGCCCGAAGAGAAGCTGCTGCGCGCCATCTTCGGCGAAAAGGCCGGCGACGTGAAGGACGCTTCGCTCTACTGCCCGCCCGGCATCGAGGGCACCGTGGTCGATTGCAAGATCTTTTCGCGCAAGGGCCAGGAGAAGGACGAGCGCTCGAAATCGATCGAAGAATCCCAGATCACGCGCCTGCAGCGCAACCTGCAGGACGAGATCCGCATTTTGACCGACGAGCGCGCCAAGCGTCTCGGCAACCTGCTCGAAGGCAAGCGGCTGCTGGCCGACCTGCATGACGAGAAGACCAACAAGCGCCTCCTGGCGAAAGATACGGACCTGACGCGCGAGCTCATCGAGAAGATGAAATCGCGCGATTTGAAGCGTATGCGCTTCAAGGACAAGGATGCGCGAGTCAACGAGCAGATCGACGAAATCGAAGAGATGACCTCGCGGCAGATCGCGGTGCTCGAGAAGATCACCGATGAAAAGGTCGCCAAGCTGCGCAAGGGCGACGAACTGCCGCCCGGGGTGATCAAGCTGGTGAAGGTCTACATCGCCATGAAGCGCAAGCTGTCGGTGGGCGATAAGATGGCCGGCCGGCACGGGAACAAAGGCGTAATCGCGCGCATTCTGCCCGACGAGGACATGCCCTATCTGCCCGACGGGACGCCGGTTGAAATCGTGCTGAATCCCCTGGGCGTGCCCTCCCGCATGAACGTGGGCCAGATTCTGGAGACGCACCTCGGCTGGGCCGCCAAAGCGCTGGGCCTGCACTACGCCACGCCGGTGTTCGATGGCGCGACCGAGCGCGAAATCAAGAAAGCTCTGACCGACGCCAATTTACCGAAAGACGGCAAGACGGCGCTCTACGACGGAATGACCGGGCAGGCCTTCGAGCAGCCCGTTACGGTCGGCTATATTTACATGCTGAAGCTTTCGCACCTGGTGGACGACAAGATCCACGCGCGCTCCATCGGGCCGTACTCGCTGATCACGCAACAGCCGCTGGGCGGCAAGGCGCAGTTCGGCGGACAGCGTTTCGGCGAAATGGAAGTCTGGGCGCTCGAAGCCTATGGCGCCGCTTACATACTACAGGAGCTGCTGACGGCGAAGTCCGACGACGTCTATGGCCGCGCCAAGATCTACGAGGCGATAGTCAAGGGCGAAGCAGCGGTCGAGCCAGGCGTGCCGGAATCGTTCAACGTGCTCATACGCGAATTGCAGTCCTTGTGCCTGGACGTGGAGTTGATGAAGAAGCCGCACGAGATTCCGGACATGGCGCCGGCGGCGGATTAAGACAGGTGAACGAAGTGAACCAGCGCCGCGAGGCGCCTAGGAGGCTATTTTGAGATCTTCTCCTTACGATAGAGCGAATTTGATCGCCGATTTCGATTCCATCCGGATTAGTCTGGCATCGCCTGAAAAGATCCGGAGCTGGTCCCACGGGGAAGTTACCAAGCCGGAGACCATCAATTACCGGACGTTCAAGCCGGAGCGCGACGGATTATTCTGCGCGCGCATCTTCGGTCCCACCCAGGACTGGGAGTGCTTGTGCGGCAAGTACAAGCGCATGAAGCATCGCGGCGTGATCTGCGATAAATGCAGCGTGGAAGTCACCCTGGCCCGCGTGCGGCGCGAGCGCCTGGGGCACATCGAGCTGGCCAGCCCGTGCTCGCACGTCTGGTTTTTCAAGGGCCTGCCGAGCCGTATAGGCCACCTGCTGGATATCACCCTGCGCGAGCTCGAGCGCGTGTTGTACTTCGAAGCGTTTGTGGTGGTGGACCCGGGCGAGGTCCCCGAGCTGAGCATGGGCGACGTGATCACCGACGAGCGCAAGCGCCAGCTTGATCAGGAGTTCACCGGTAAGTTCGTCGCCATGATGGGCGCCGAAGGCATCAAAGAACTGCTGAAGAAGGTTGACGTCGAGGGCCTCAGTGTAGAGATTCGCGAGCGCATGAAGACGGAAGCCTCGCAGCAGAAGAAGTTGAAGTTCGCCAAACGGCTGCGCGTGGTGGAATCCTTCCGCAAGTCCGGCAACAAGCCGGAGTGGATGATTCTGGACGTGATCCCGGTGATTCCGCCCGAACTGCGGCCGCTCGTGCCGCTCGATGGTGGCCGTTTCGCCACTTCGGACCTCAACGATCTGTACCGGCGCGTGATCAACCGCAATAACCGCCTGAAAAAGCTGATCGAGCTGCACGCCCCGGACGTCATCGTGCGCAACGAAAAGCGCATGCTGCAGGAAGCCGTGGATGCGCTGTTCGACAACGGCCGGCGCGGCCGCGTGCTGCGCGGCGCCAACAACCGCCCGTTGAAGTCGCTCTCCGACACGCTCAAGGGCAAGCAGGGCCGCTTCCGCCAGAACCTGCTCGGCAAGCGCGTGGATTATTCCGGCCGCTCCGTCATCGTGGTGGGACCGGAATTGAAGCTGAACCAATGCGGTCTGCCCAAGAAGATGGCGCTGGAGCTGTTCAAGCCGTTCATTTATCATCGCCTCGAGCAGCGCGGTCACTGCACCACCATTAAGCAAGCCAAGGAGCTGGTGGAACAGCAGGACCCCGTGGTATGGGACATTCTCGAAGAGGTGATCAAGGATCACCCCATTCTGCTGAACCGCGCTCCCACGCTGCACCGCCTGGGCATACAGGCCTTCGAGCCGGTGCTGGTGGAAGGCAAGGCCATCAAAATCCACCCGCTGGTCTGCACGGCGTTCAACGCGGATTTCGACGGCGACCAGATGGCCGTACACATCCCGCTGTCTCCGGAAGCGCAGATCGAAGCTTCTACCCTGATGCTGGCGTCCAACAACATTCTGTCGCCGGCGCATGGCGGCCCCATCGCGGTGCCCACCCAGGACATGGTGCTGGGCTGCTACTACCTGACCAAGGCGCGCCCCGGCACCAAGGGCGAAGGCCGCACGTTCGCGTCGGTCGAAGACGTGCTGATCGCGCTCGAAATGGGCGAGGTCGAGACGCTGACGCCGATCAAGCTGCGCTACACCGGCAAGGTCATCGAGCTGGTGCACGCGTTCGACAACCAGAACATCCTGCACACCGAGCCGATCGAGTTCATCAAGCAGTACATGGAGACCACTGTCGGCCGCGTGATCCTGAACGATCAACTGCCGCCGGATATGCCCTTTATCAACGGCCTGCTCAAGAAGAAGGGCCTGGCGCAACTGGTGCAGTATTGCTACCTGAAGTTCGGCCTGGTGGTCACCGTGCAGATGCTCGACGAGGTCAAGAGTCTGGGCTTCCTGTACGCCACGCGCGCGGGCATTTCGATCGGCATCGACGACATGGTGGTCCCGTCGGAGAAGGCGGGCCTGGTGCGCGCGGCCGAGAAGGAAGTGGTGAACGTCGAGAACCAGTATCAGGACGGCGCTATCACTCACGGCGAGCGCTACAACAAGATCATCGAGATCTGGTCCAAGGTTACCGAAAAGGTTTCCGACGAGATGTTCCAGGCCATGGAAGAGGACGACCGCACCGGCCGTTATCTGAATCCGATTTACATCATGGCCGACTCGGGCGCGCGCGGCTCGAAGCAGCAGATCCGCCAGCTCTCGGGAATGCGCGGCTTGATGGCCAAGCCCTCCGGCGAGATCATTGAAACTCCTATCACCGCTAACTTCCGCGAAGGCCTCAACGTGCTGCAGTACTTCATCTCCACGCACGGCGCCCGCAAGGGTCTGGCGGATACGGCGTTGAAGACGGCCGATTCCGGCTACCTGACGCGCCGACTGGTGGACGTCTCGCAGGATGTGATCATCGCCGAAACCGATTGCGGTACCGGTGAAGGCATATACGTCGAGCCGATCATCGAATCCGGCGAAATCATCGAGCCGTTGCGCGACCGCATCGTGGGCCGCGTGGCGCTCGAAGATCAGAAGGACTACGAAGGCAACGTCATCGTGGGGGTCAACCAGGAGATCACCGAGGACCTGGCGGCGGCCATTCAGGCTGCCGGTATCGAGCGCGTCAAGATCCGCTCGGTGCTGACCTGCGAATCCAAGCGAGGCGTCTGTGTCATGTGCTACGGCCGCAACCTGGCCACCGGCCGGCTGGTGGAGCGGGGCGAGGCGGTGGGCGTGATCGCGGCGCAATCCATCGGCGAGCCCGGCACGCAGCTCACCATGCGTACCTTCCACATCGGCGGAACGGCCTCGCGTATTTCCGAGCAATCCACGCAGGACGCCAAGTCCGATGGCTTTGCGCACTACATCGGCATCCAGTCGGTGCGCAGCAAGGCCGGCGAGCTGATCGCCATGAACCGTAACGGCCACATGGCGCTGGTGGACGACAAGGGCCGCGAGAAGGAGCGCTACCAGGTGGTGTATGGCGCGAGGATCCTGCTGGAGGATGGGGCGCCGGTAAAGGCCAACCAGATCCTGCTCGAGTGGGACCCGTATACTTTCTCGATCCTGACCGAGGTGAGCGGCACGGTGCACTTCAAAGACCTGATGGAGAGCGTCACCATGATGGAGCAGGTGGACGAAGTCACCGGCATGTCACAGCTCGTAGTGGTGGATTCGATTGACGAGAAGCGTCAGCCGACCATCATCGTGCGGCCCGACACCGCGCAGGGGAGCCGCTCGGAGGCCAAGAAGTACCTGATGCCGACCCGCGCTCACCTGATGGTGCGCGACAACGAAGAAGTGCACGCCGGCGACGTGCTGGCCAAGATCCCGCGTGAAACCACCAAGACCAAGGACATCACCGGCGGTCTGCCGCGCGTGGTTGAGCTGTTCGAAGCCCGCAAGCCGCGGGAGACGGCCATCATCGCCGAAATCAACGGTTCGGTGAAGTACGGCGAAGTGACCAAGGGACAGCGCAAGATCTACGTGGTCGGCGACGACGGAGAGCAGCG
>Ga0302325_10000299_pt1 | contig 141715 bp, 130 predicted proteins | sample Palsa_T0_2_FD_201948 | JGI IMG/M metagenome (GOLD analysis project Ga0302325, IMG submission 201948) | Peat permafrost microbial communities from Stordalen Mire near Abisko, Sweden - Palsa_T0_2 | ecosystem: Environmental > Terrestrial > Soil > Palsa > Peat permafrost | place: Sweden: Abisko...
GACAACGACACATTCCCCGTGTTAGTCACCACAAAGCTGTAATCAATCGGCTGACCCACCGCGCCATAAGGCCCACTCGACGTCACCGACTTCACCACAGACAACCCCGGCGCGGCCATGGGATCGGAGCTGGTGGCCGTACAGTTCGGGGTGCAGCTCAGATCCGTAACCCCGGACGGAGGTGTCACGGTCACCGTGTTGGTCAGGGTTCCCGTGGTCGAGACTGGAACCGTGCCCGTCACGGTGTATGTGAGGATCCCATCCGCTGCCACGTTCACTGTGTCGCTGATGTTCCCTGATCCCGATGGCGTACAAAGGCTCCCGGCGGTGGCCAAGCAGGTCCAGGTAAACCCGGCGCCGGCCAAAGCCGAAGGCAACGGATCAGACACGGTCGCTTCCGCCACTGAACCCGGGCCTGCGTTGGAGACTGTGACCGTGTAGGTCAACCGGCTGCCTGGTACGTACGGATCGGGCGACGCCGTCTTTGTCGCGCCGAGCGCAACGGGACAGAACGCCGTCGGTCGCATCTGGGCGTCGAAACCCTCGTCCGGCGGTCCGCTCTTAAGTTGGACGATGATGGTGTTCGAGCCGGTCTGCCAGTTGTGGTCCAGGGTTGTAGCGGCGGCGTTCGCCGTGTGATACCCGACGTAGTTGTAGGGATTGGTCGCCGTCTGTGGCAGATTGGAACCGGGGTAGGTGCTCTGATCGACCCCGTTGACGAAGACCGTGGCGACGTCGTTGTCCCCCAGAAAGTTCATGGCGAGGCTGAACGTCGACGCTTCGACCGACGCACTCAGGTTGAACACATACTCGTAGTACCAGTCGCCGTTCGGGCTGGAGGGGTTGGCGATCGTCTGCTGCGAGATCCATTGGGCGTTCGCGTAGGGGCTTGCCGACCAGGCGCCCGGTGCGAGGCTTCCGACGTTGGCGGCGGCAAAGGTGGTGCCGGGCGGCGGCAGCGAAGTGGCGGTTGGAGGAGTTGTTCCGCCTGGGCTGTCGAAGACCCCGGCCACCTGCCAATTGGCGTCCAGAGAGTTATTCGGCAGCACGCCGCCCGTAGCCGAGTCGTAGCCGGTGTTGAAGATGTTGGGGTCGGTCGTACAGGAAACCGTTGGGTCCAAGGGGGCAGCCGCGGCTACCGGAATGCGACCTGCTATTCCCGACACCGAAGCGACGCTCGTCAGTCCGGCGATGACCGCCGCTGTGGCCAGAACACGCGTGAGCACATCCAACGCCGATGACCAGGACCGATTCCGTAGCCCAAGCCTCCTCGGGCTGAGACGTTTATCAGAAGGCTGGCAGACCGTCGCAGGTTTGATCCGGTGAGCAGAATCCACTTCATCCTCTTTTTCAGTACATCTACCGCGAAATGCCGCAGCCTAATCCGACGCCACCCAGCCAATTGGGGATGCCAACGACGTCTCATGTGTGGGATTCGACGTCGACGACCGGTGTGCACGGCCGGATGCTCGACACGACAGATGGAGCTAGGAAGTACCGGGAGAACCGCTTGACAAGACCGAGATACCGGCGCTCGTGGACGCCCTCTCCGACATCGTCCGACACCTCAAGAGGGCCGATCTTGAGCTACGGGCTCAGATATATGGGGCGCTCGGGGTCCAGGTCACCTTCGACCCGGGGGCTCGGGAAGCGGTCGCATCGGTCACTCCGAGCCGTGGGGTACAGAGCGGGTCGTAGGGGGGACTTGGTACAAGACCCTCCCCAGCTCATACCGCGCTAACCTCCACTTTTGCCTTTCGGAGCGTTTCTGGGATATCAGGTCAGCAGCCCTGACTTCGGTCAAAGCCTTTCGAGGAGGTGTGGGTTCCGGCTCAAGCCTCGTCAGGTCGGCGCCTCGCGATGTATTGCTGGAAACCTGGGATGGAAAAGGCGAGCAGGCCGTGCTCGGGCGCATGGACGACGCCCTTGCGGATCAGCGCGTCGCGCGTGGGCGACACCGCGGAGAGGTCGCGCTCGAGCGCCCGAGCGAAGTCACCGGAACGTACTGGGTCGCCTTCAGCGTTCATGAGATCTGACATGGCGAACAGATACCTGCGCTCGGTCTCCGTAGCGCCGTCGAAGCGAGCGCCGTAGATCCCAGCTCCCAGATTGCCACTGACCTCCCGCCAAGTGTCACCGCCGTCGTCGCTGAGCATGACATCCCAGTGCTTCTGCATAAACAACACATCCGGTCTGCTCGGATGCCGCGCTATGCGGTGGACACAGTGGCCGACCTCGGCGTCAGGGTCGAGGACGCCCTCCGAGCGCAGGCCACGATTGGCCGGCCGCCACGTCTCCCCGCCGTCGTCACTGCGGAACACCCCCGCGGCAGAAATAGCCACATGCATCCGCTTCGAATCGGTCGGGTCGACCAGAACAGTGTGGACGCACATCCCGCCCGCCCCCGGCTGCCACTCCGGCCCCGAGCTATGCGTGCGCAAGCCCGCCAACTCCGACCAGGTCAAACCACCGTCAGTCGACTTGAACAGGGACGCGTCTTCGGCCCCGAAGACAGTGTGGGGGTCGTCAAACGAGGGTTCAAGATGCCACACCCGAGCGAACTCCCACGGATGCGGCGTCCCGTCATACCACTGGTGAGTCCCCGCTTCACCGTCATAAACAAAGTCGTTACCCACCGGCCGCCACGACTCGCCCCCGTCGTCAGATCTCTGGACCAGTTGCCCAAACCAGACCGTCGACTGCGACGCGTACAGCCTCGACGGATCAGCCGGCGACCCAGTCATGTTATACACCTCCCAGCCGCCGAACAACGGGCCGTGGACGGTCCAGTCCGATCGCCTCCCTTCCGAGGTCGGCACGAACCCGCCCTTTTGCGTGCCCACCAGAACCCTCACTCCAGACATGTCGCCTACATCGGTCGACCCACGGCCTCTCCTATGATCGACGTCGCCGTCGCCCAGAAGTCATCGCGCCGTCCGGTCCGATGGCGGCGAGTCTTCCGTGGCCAGATGATATAGACCTGCGCCAGCCGGACCGCCTCCGGGCCAGAGCCCACCGCGGAGACCGCTTTCCTGCCCGGGCTCAACTGAGTCGTGGGATTTCAAACTGGGACTCCCGCTAAGGCAACGACGACGCCTGCGAGTCCGGCGAGAACGAGGCCGCTGACAACGCCTCCTCTGCGGACCCAGAGGAGCCAGAGCAGCGCCCCGGCCAGGAAGGGAATCTGCCACAGATGGCTGAGGGCCAGGCCGAGAGGTATGGCTGATCCGGCGATGGCACCGATCACGGCTGGCCCTGCACCGGTGAGGAACGCCTCAATGTTACGGTTGGCGCGAATGCTCTCGAAGCGAGGGCCGCCGAGGAGAATAAACGCGAAAGAGGGAGCGAAGGCGATGAGGGCGGCGAGCAGGCCTCCGCCGACTCCGGCGGCGGCGTAGCCGACCACCGCCACGGTTTGTACCACTGGCCCGGGAGTGATCTGGCCGAGAGCGACCGCGTCGAGGAACTGGGCTCCGCTCATCCAGTGATAGGTGGCGACGGCGTCGTGTTGCATGAACGGGATGATCACGAACCCTCCCCCGTAGGAGAGAGCGCCGACCTTGAACGCTTCCCACACGACCGCTCCTAGCCCTCCGATGGCTACCGCGTGAGCGCCCACGACGGGCAGGAATCCCAGCGGCGCACCGGCCGGATGGGGCCGGGTCGGTCGGCGCAGCCCGATCTCGGTCACGCCGCAAGCCACCAATACCACTACCAGATATGGGCCGACGATCGCGGCGGCCGCGCCGCCCGCGACGGCGTAGACAACCCAACGCCTCTTCTGCGCTCGCGCCACCCCGATCCGCTTCCAACTGGCTGGGATCAGACCGTACGCGGCGTTGAGAGCCACAGCCGGCACCGCCGCGCCGGCGCCGGCCGCGGCCCCAAGGAGCCATCCAGGGGGGTGGCTCTGGAGGAACACAGCCGACAGCGCCAGGATGACCGCCAGGCCAGGAACTATGAAACACAAACCGCCAAGAACCGCTCCTAGCGATCCTCGTAGCCGCCATGCGCAATAGATAGCCAACTGGGTGGACGCCGGCCCCGGCAGCAGGTTGGTGGTGGCGATGGCGTCCTCGAACTCTTTAGCGTCGATCCAACTGCGCTGCTCCACGCACATGCGCCGAAGCAGAGCGATATGGGTGGGCGGGCCGCCAAAGCCGACGCAACCGAGGCGCATCCACTGGATGACAATCGTCGCTAGTGCCACCCGTTTTGCGGGACGCGATGGGCTCTTGGAGTCCTCGAAAGTCATCTCGCCTGATGATGTCAGGCGTCGATGGCGCCACGCAGGCTGGCCAATCGAGCCCGGTCGAGGGAATACCACACCCATTTGCCGCGCCGGTCACCATGTACCAGCCCGGCCTCGCCCAGGATCTTGAGGTGATGTGAGATGGTCCCTTGGGTCTTACCCAGTGGTGCCACGAAATCGCACACACAGATCTCTCCATCAGGGGCGGCGGCCAGCATGGAGAGCACGCGCAGACGGACCGGGTCGCCCAATGCGCTGAATCCACGAGCAAGTTCTTGAGCTTCGTCTGCGTGGAGAGGGGCGGCGAGCACAGACGGGCAGCACTCCCCTGCTTCGGCCACTTCAATCAATGCGCTTCGCTTGACCACCACACAATCTCCCATTGACATCTGTCATTGCATCGACAATTATCAACGCATCAACAGTTGTCGATGCTATCAGGAGGTAGTGATGTCCCGAGTGCAACTTGCCCTCAATGTGGCCGACATGGACGCGGCGGTGGAGTTCTACTCGAAGCTCTTCGGCGCGGAGCCGGCTAAGCGCCGTCCTGGTTATGCCAACTTCGCTATCGCCGACCCGCCGCTCAAGCTGGTGCTAATCGAGAACCCGGCTGGGCGAGGCGAGGGCGTCGCTGGGGCGCTGAACCATCTCGGGGTCGAGGTGGAGACCCCCGAAGAGGTCCTCACCGCCACCGCCCGCCTGGCCGACGCGGGCCTGGCGCCACAGGTGCAGGAGTCGACCACCTGCTGCTACGCGGTGCAGAACAAGGCCTGGATCGACGACCCCGATGGTGCTGCCTGGGAGGTCTACACGGTGTTGGCCGACGCCCCAGACGAGACGGGGTTGGGATGTTCCACCGAGGCTTGTGGCCCCGAACCAGCAACAGTCGGCGGTTCCAGCCGGTCCTGCTGCTAAGAGACTTGACCGTGTTGTACGAGGCTGCCCTGTGGCGGCGGCTGATCGCGGAATGGGTGGGCAGTGCCCTGCTGGCCGCGGCCGTCATCGGCTCCGGTATCGCGGCCCAGCAACTCTCACCGGGACAACTCGGACTGGAGCTACTGGAGAACGCGGTCGCGACGGCGGGCGGGTTGTACGTGCTGATCCTGACGTTCGGTCCGGTGTCAGGAGCGCACCTCAACCCGATGGTGTCAGCAGTCGACGCCGCCTTGGGAGGCCTTCGCTGGAGGACCGCTGCTGCCTATCTGCCGGCCCAGGTCTCAGGGTGCGTCACCGGTGCCGTAGTGGCCAACATCATGTTCTCGCGCCCGGCGGTGACCATCTCCACCCACCACCGAGCCACGCCCGCCCACTTCCTCTCCGAGGTCATCGCCACCGCCGGGCTGCTGCTGGTCATCTTCGCCCTGGCCCGCACCCACCGAGGAGCGTCCGCGCCTGCCGCGGTGGGTGCGTACATCGGTTCCGCCTACTTCTTCACGAGCTCGACAAGCTTCGCCAATCCCGCCATCACCGTCGGCCGCATGTTCTCCGACACCTTCGCCGGGATCGCCCCCTCATCCGCGCCCGCTTTCATCGCCGCCCAAATCGTCGGCGGCGGAGTCGGCCTCGCGGTCATCAAGCTTCTGTACACCAACATCACTGCCGCGCAAGCAGCCCAAGTCGTGCTCCCACACGCCGACGTCCACGACTCCAACCCCATCGTCGACGCCGAGACTGTATGACCGACGTCGCCCACAAGCCCGTCGTGCTGTTCCTCTGCGTACACAACTCGGGACGCAGCCTGGCCGCCAAGGTCCTCTTAGACCGCTACGCCCAAGGCCGCGTCGATGTCCTCTCCGCTGGCTCCGAGCCCGCCGACCACCTCAACCCCTCCGTAGTCGCCGTGCTCAAAGAACGCGGTCTCGACCCGTCGCGAGAGTTCCCCAAGCCGCTCACCGACGACGACGCCCGAGCCGCCGACGTTGTGGTCACCATGGGCTGCGGCGACACCTGTCCGTTCTTCCCGGGCAAACGATACGTGGATTGGGACCTCCAAGACCCAGCCCAACTAACGGTAGAAGAAGTGCGGGCCATCGTCGATGAGATCGACCAGCGCGTCCAACTGCTACTGACCGAACTCGTCCTCGCCAACAGCTAACCACCAGACACCCCACCGCAGAGGGCTCCAGCACACTCAAAGCATGGAACACCGCTATCGCGCGACGAGAGCGAGGGGCACTGTCGACCCAGAATGCTTCAGGTCAGTCAACTTGGTCGACCCTCGTTAGCGCCGTGTTAGCGCGGAGCCGATTTCGGGCCCTCCGGCCGCAGCAGCATACGACTCCGGTGGTCGCGCAAAAGTGCTGGTCAGATGGGGTGTCGGAGGGGCGTTTGACCGGATGACTACACGGACCCAGTGGCGCTCTGAGTGGGCTGCCCGAGATCGCGGCATTTGCTCGGTCTGAACCTTTGAAGGCCCCGATGTCGACATCAAGGGCGAATCGCTCCGGAAAGATGGCGAACTTCGCGCTCCCGGATGGTCTGATCCGTTCGCCCGCGGCGTCATACACTGTGCCGACGGGCGCCTTCTCCTCGCGTCCCGCACGACCGTAAGGTGCCCGCCAGGCGGTCCAACATCGACCACATCGCCATCACATCGCTGGCGGTCGAGCGCGAACGAGTTAACTTTTCCGCCTTTTCATACATTTAAGGGCGGATCACCTAAATCTGACTTCCGTCCCGCGACACACCAGAGAGAATGACAAACCATGAGCACCGAGACCGACACCACTCTCTCCGATGACCTCCGCACCGAAACGGCCAGGATGGTCTCGCGCCGGGGCCTCATGATTGCTGCTGCTGCGGCCGGAGCCGGCGCGGCGGCCGGCTCCGTCATGGGCGCCACCCCCGCCGGCGCGGCAACGGGCTCTGGTGGAGAGGTGCAACTTGGCGACAACAACTCCGGCGCCGGCGGTACCACCACCATCTCCACGGCGACCGGCAATGGCCTCAACGGGACCACAACCGATTCCTCTGCCAGCAGCTGTGGTCTCGTCGGAACGTCTACCGCCGGTTGGGGTGTGTTCGGCACCCGAGCAGCCGGCCATAGCGGGTTCACCACACCCCTAGCTGCGGTTGCCGGCGACAGCAAAGACGCCAACGGCGTGGTAGGGCTAACTGCGAACTCGGGGGGCAATGGCGTCCAAGGCGGTTCGACCACGTCCGGCATCGGGGTCTTCGGGTGGTCGGCGTCTGCCATCCCCACCCTCGATGACGGCCAAGCTGACCTCGGTGTCTACGGCGTGGGCGGCAGCCCAAGCGGCCTGTTCTCATCCGACCCCGTTGGAGGGTCGGCGGTCGTCGGCGACAGCGCCGATAGCTTCGGAGTGGTCGGGCTAGCGAACGACTACGCAGGGGTCTACGGATTTTCAAATGGCTACGGCGTTCTGGGGTACTCGAACAGCACCGACGGCGTATTTGGCAATACCGTCACAACTGGCAGCGCCGGGGTGCACGGAGAAGATTTCAGCACCGACTCGCCTGGCGGTTACGGTATCGAAGGGAACTCGGCCCTCGGCATCGGGGTCTATGGTTGGGTGGGCTCTGAGAGCCCGTCTCTTGCCTTGGGCACCGATACCGTCGGCGTCTACGGTGTGGGCCCAAGCGGCCAGAGCGGCCTGTTCTCTTCAGCCGCAGCGGCGGGGTCGGCGATCGTCGGCGACTGCGCCGACGCCGACGGCGTCCTCGGGCTATCAAGCAGCAGCTACGGCGTCTACGGGCAGTCGACCAGTTCCAGCGGCATCTACGGGACCGGCGTATCGGGTGTGTCGGGCGCAGGCACGACCGGGTCCGGCGTGAATGGAACCTCCTCCTCAGGCACAGGTGTGACCGGGTCCGGGGTGACCGGTCTGTCGGGCACTGGCAGCACCGGACCGGGAGTGTCCGCGTCTTCAACCGAAGGCCACGACATCGCTTCGAATGGAACGGGCCGGACGTTCCAAAAGCTGCAGGCTGGCCCGGGCGCACCGTCAGGGGAGTCGGTCGCCTACAGCGCGGGCGAGTCCATCCGGGATAGCAACGGTACGCTGTTCCTCTGCGTAGCCGGCGGCTCTCCCGGCACCTGGGTCCAAGTGGCCGCCGGCCCGGTCGGCTTCACCCAAGGCGCTACCTGCCTACTCTCCAGCCCCATCCGCGTCTTCGACTCCCGCACCACCGACCCCCCCGCCGCACGCACCAGGTCCGCCGGACCCGTCACAGCTGGGACGACCCAGACCCTTCAGATCACAGGAAGCGCGGTTTCGGGCGTAGCGGTCCCCGCCGGCGCGGTCGGGGTCATTGGCAACCTCACCGTCACGGGCGCCACAGCCGGCGGCTACCTCACCTGCTACCCCGCCGGCGTCACCCGACCGCCCACCTCGTCGATCAACTTCGCCAGCGGGTCCACCATCGCCAACGGCGTCACTGTTGCCCTGTCCGGTTCAGGACAAATCAACATCTACGCTTCAGCCTCCACGCAGGTCATCTTCGACGCCACCGGCTTCGTCGCCTGACGAAACCGCTGGCCTAACGACCAAGGGCCGCTCGTACTTGACGAACTCACGGATCTAGGTCCCGTCCTACTCGAACGCGGCCGGGTCGTCGGGATCCTTGAGCGGGACCTCGAGCTTTGCGATCACGACGACCGATGGAGGGACGAGACCAATAGCTGGACGACTGACCAAACGTCCACCGAGAGGCTGACCTTCACGGCAGTTGGTGTGCAGCCTCGACTCGCTGCTGGGGGACGGGAACCAACTGGAACGACTCCGTTGTTCTAACAACGCCTGCCGTCTAGTCCAATCCGACGCTGACCATCGGACCTGTGCCCATTCCACCAGAACCGACACCGCGTGACTACTCGGACGCCATGGCGCGTGGAGTGGGCGGCCTACGCGCCCCATCCTTTGTCCGTGGCCAGTCTTCAGTCCTTGCTTTTGGCCATGAAAAGTCCCCGCTTATGTGGCCCGGCGGCTGATCGGTCCTCGATTCGCGACGGCCTCTTCCATCGATAGCATGATGGAGCGTCCCCTGGATCTGGAATCGGTACGAGTCAGGGAGTTCGGATGTTCAGCAGATGCGCTTGTTGAGTTCGGCGTGGGGTGCTGTAAAACGCCGGTTTTGGGGGACTGGCGGCTTGCCGTGGGTCGGGTTCGCGTTTGCAGTCGTTGGCACGTTGTTCCTCTTCTCGATCCTGCTTAGTGCTGGCGAGTGGCAGTGGTGGATGGACGTCAAAGCGCTGCCCGCCAGTGAGCGCAGCGGTATCGTGTCCTATTCATATCAGGGCCAAAACTACAACGTCGATGATCCCGACTCGACTAGAACAGGTCCTCGGACCGTCTATATCGTCGCGTCGGATCCTTCGGACGGCGAGTTGCATGCCCGGGTGAATCAGGTGATTGACTGGACGATCACTGCCGGGCCGTACTCGGTGGGGACGGTCTTTGTTGCCGCCGGCTTTGCTCACAAGAAGCGGAACCGTCGTCGGTCGGTGCGTGCTGAGAGCGATCCGTCGGAAGGCTCGTACGGGCAGGGTCTCGACGAAGAGACCGTCCAGCGCTTGTTGGCTCAACAGAAAGGAGATGGCCGGTTCGGTAGGGGTTCTTCCGATCCGACTTAGTCCCATGGGTCTCGAATCGCCTCAACGGTTTGAAGACCCACCACCCGACGCTATCGCTCGGTCTGCCCCGACTCCACCGACTCGAGAAGGTGTCCAAGCGCGGCCAGGACATGCTCGTTCCGGTCTCGGAAACGCAAACGTTCCTCGAGCAAGTCCCTCGCGGTCTCGCGGGTCAGAGCACCGGCGCTGTGTCCGGGCGGGAGCATGGCGATCAACCGGCGGACCCGCTCGAGTTCGTGGGGTCCACGGGTGGGACGTAGCGAACAGACCTTCGGACTCCATACCAGTGGGACTCCATCGCGAACACCCGAATGCCGACGGCCGCCTGAGGTCTCGCACTTCTCGGCGCGAGACTCTCACCGGTCACGAGAAGTCCAGCCGTGCGGCCTTGTGTATGTGTTCCACTCAGGTTGCCTTGACGGCTACGGGGACATCCGAGTTGGTCATCTTCGCGTTGCCGAGTTGGTCGGCGCCGCCGTATCCCCAGCAGTCCAGCTTCCCAGTGGTAAGCAAAGAGCAGAACACGAGGTAACCGCTCACTACCTTTGAGCCACTCGTGATGGTTTCCACGGGCACCGGCTTGTCGGAACTCGTCGTGGTCCCGTCCCCCAGGTTGCCGTAGTCGCCCCGACCCCAGCAGTCCAGGGACCCAGAAGCGAGCACCGCACAGTAGGCGTTGTCTCCTCCGACGATCGAGTCAGCCGTCTTGATCTTCTTGACCTTCACTGGCACATCTGACGCCGTCGTGGTCTTGTTCCCGAGCTCACCGTAGACGTTATCCCCCCAACATTCGATATGGCCAGTGGTCAGCAAGGCGCAAAAACCGACGGCGCTACCTTCGGTCTGTACGTCCTCGGCCAGCGCCTTCGCGTCCGTTAACCCGGTCGACACCGGGGCAACGGCATTGGTCGTCGTACCGTTTCCGAGCTGTCCGTCGGCGTTGTCCCCCCAGCAGTCCACCCCGCCTGTGGAAAGCACCGCGCAAACGCTGACGCTCTCCGAACCGGCCGTTACCGACTTGGCAGTGCTGATCCCGCTCACCGCCACCGGGACATCCGAAGCCGAGGTCGTACCGTTTCCGAGCTGGCCGTAGGAGTTCTGGCCCCAGCAGTCGACACCACCGTTGGCTAGCAGGGAGCAAAAGTAGAACAGACCGCCAACAACTGCTGAAGCGTTCGTGATCGTCTCGACCGCCACCGGCACACTGGAACTAGTTCCGGTGCTGCCGTTCCCGAGCTCGCCGTCGCCGTCATAACCCCAGCAATCGATTTGACCGCTGGAGAGCACCGCGCAAAAGTTATCCTCCCCCCCGACAACAGAGACAGCATTACTGAGGCCTACTACCGACTCCGGCACATCGGAGTTAGTCCCGCTGCCGTCCCCCAAATCTCCGTACGAGTTCTGCCCCCAACAGTCGACGCCCCCCGTCGTGAGCAAAGCACAAAAGGAGGAACCCTCGTAACTATCAGCGACCGCCTTGCCATCAGTGATCCCGGTCGACACCGGAATATCGGAGTTCGTGGTCGTCCCGTTCCCGAGCTGGCCGCTAGCGCCGTACCCCCAACAGTCCACCGCGCCCGTGGAGATCACCGCGCAGGAGGTCTCGCTACCCGCATCGCTGGTGACACCCACCACATGCGCGAGCTTGCCCCCAGCCAGCGGGCCGTCGCTAGCGGCCGCCACCGAAGGCACAACTCCAAAGATTCCTGTCCCCACCAGAGTTGCCACAACGACAACGAAAACCCAAGTCCGCTTCAGGAGCCCCATGATCCCCTCTCTCCATCCATCTACCGAAAGTTATGGACGTAGCGAACCTACCGCAAAATGTCCGCAACTCACAAACGGGCAACAAGGTGAAGAATGACCACTGAACGGAACCCGCCCAATAAACTTGGCACTGATCGGACCGACGGGGTTCCAAGGCAACTCTTAGTTGTCAAACGAGATGAGCATACTCGGCTAGGAGTGTCGCAGGCGTCGTTGGATTGAGTGGAGAAGTCCCGGTGACTCGACAAGACCGGCGCCGGGAACAGATCGTTCGTCGCGTTCCCGGACTTCGCCAGTTGCTTGCATGGCTTTATTGCTCGGTGCCCATGACTAGAGGTCGGTTGACCGGATGGCAGGGCCCTATCCATTGATAGATGATCGAGATGCAGCGGTCTACCGACGCAAGATCGCCGACTGCGACGACCGGCTCGACAAGTACGGTGCAGCGATCGAAGCGGGCACGAACCCCGCCATCGTGGCAGGTTGGATCAGAGAGGTCGAAGCCGAGCGGCTCATCGCAGAGCCGGAACTCGGGGCAACCGCCCCCGCAAAGCCGCTCACCAAAGCCGAGGTCCGAGGCCTGATCACCGACCTCCAAGACAGCGTCTCCAAGCTCACCGATGCAGAACCGGCACTCAAAGCCGAGATCTACGCCGAACTTGGCCTTCAGTGCGTCTACGACCCCGACCAGCAGCGGATCACTATCGATACCCAGCCCCGGTGTATTCAGGTGCGTGTCGGAGGGGCGTTTGGCCCTCTGAGTACACCGCCTCTACTGCGGGGAAGCGAGGTACTGCTCAGAACTGCCTGAGGACGTCGAAGGCCACGGGCGCCACCGCCGTTGAGAAGTTATGGAGCGTGAGGCACCGTCAGCTTTCCGTCGACGCCGTTGAGAAGCTCCATATCCCGTTGGCCTCCGGCGGAAGGGTCACGCCCTCGATCGTCCCCTCCGATTCGCCGGAGCCAAGGAAGACACTGTTGCCGACGATGGCAGCCGCGGACGCCGGCGATGCTCCAAGGGGGAACGCCCACAGGGGTGTGCCGGTGTCCGCGTCGTACGCGGCCACGCCGAAGGCGGTCGTCTCTGGGTCGAAGACGACGCCGTTGGTATACGTGGCCGCCGCGTATGTGGGAACAGCCGGTGCCTTCCAGACCACGGCTCCCGTGGCGGCGTCGACGGCGCGCAGGGACAACAGGCGCGTCGGGTTGGAGAAGAGTGACAGGTCGGGGCACAACGGAAGCAGCGTCTCTTCCTCCTGCGTCAGATCAGAACAGTCACCGCTGCTTCCGTGGCCGGACAGGCTCACACCGTCGCCGGCAAAAGGCAGCGGGATGGACGACGTGAAGAAGGCGGTCGGTCGGCCATTCGACACTCCCAGAGCACCCGATCCGAGCACGCCGCCCACGGAGCCGATCAGGCTGGGGCTGAGCTGGCCTGGTTGGGCTACCTGGACCTGCCATATCTCGGCGCCGGTCGACTGGCACAGCCCGTAGGCATAGCCGCTCTTGGATCCCTGGACGACCAGAGACGTCGCGTCACGACTCCCCGCGCACTTCGACGCAGGCACGGAGCTCGAGGGCACCGAAGCGAGCATTGGGCTGGAGCCGAAGTCGTCGTCCCCAGCGCCCGGTTCGTTCGAGTTGTTGTCGTACTGGTTGTATGGCTCGACGAAGTTCCAGACGCGGACGCCCGTCACCGGGTCGAGGGCGAAGACCGTCTGATTGTCGACATAGTCGCCGTGCGCGACCGCGGTGGCCGGGGTCGGATCCGCGGCGCAGTTGCCCGTGCCGAAAATTGCCAACCCGTCTTTGCTCGCCAAACCGCTGGCGGTGATCTGCTTGCGGTACCAGCCGGCGGGCTTCGACCCGGAGCCCTCGAAGGAGTTCGTGCCGGCAGGGTCCTTGAAGGTCGGGTTGAGCGCCGGCGACGACCACACGTCGCCGCAGGCGTCTGCGTAGTCCGTGGAGTTCGGGGCCAAGTCCGGGATGTTGGTCGAGTTGCAGTAGGTGGCGTCCGCTACCCCGTCACCGCAGCTCAGGGTGAGGGCGTCTGAGCCACCGAACTCAGCCGGGGTCAGTGTCAGATCTCGCTCGGGTTCGTACTTCCAGAGCAGCTCCCCCGTCTCCGCGTTGAATGCCATCAGTCCGGTGACAGCGATCCCCGGGCTGGAGTTGTCGTCGTTGCCCACCAGGACCTCGGGTGGGTTGACTGCAGTGTCAACTACGGGCGAGGACTCGATCTCGACGGCGCTGGTCGGATTGGCGGGATCTGTGTCCTGGGCCCACAGGCAGGCACCAGTGGTCGCGTTGATGGCGAAGAGCGACCCGCCGGCTCCGACGAAGGCCGTGGACGCCCCGCCGACGTTTTCCACGTCGGCGGAAGACGTGATCTCCCCGAACCCTGTGCTGTGCTGATCGGTGTAGGGGGCCGACTGGTCGATGTAACAGGACTGGGAGCCGACGGTGTTGAAGGTCCATGCCGCGGCGCCCGTCTGCTGGTTGAGGGCGTAGTACATGCCGGTCGAGTCGCCGTCGTAGACGGTTCCGCCCACGACCGTCGGCGTGGCGCTTACCGCACCCGACGTCGGCTCGAACCAGGCGGGGACCAGCGTGGCGACGTTCGAGCTCGTGATCGAGGAGCAAGCGTCGGCCGTCCGGCCGGCATCACCCTGGAACATCGGCCACGACCCGCACGGCGTCTCCGCGGAGCCGCTGTTGGCACCAGCCACCGCCGCTGCCGCGACGCCTGGGTAGATAGCGACGACGAGTGCACCGACCAGCACGAGCGATCGGCGGCACGGGCCCTTCGCCCTGGACCACGTTCGGTGTGACATGGCTATATCCGCTTCAGCACCCGGTCGAGTAGACGTACTGGCCGGCGGCGTTGGTTCCCGGCAGGCTCGACAGATCGGTGGGCGAACCGCTCGGGCCACCGCCGATCACGACCCCGCAGGTTCCCGCGTAAAGCGCCGGCCAGGGGTACGGGTCGGGCTCGTTGTAGACTTGGGGCAGGATGCCGTTCGCCGAGATGGCGAGGTCGACAACGCCTGGGGACGCCTGCGGGTCGGGGTCTTCGTAGATCTGGACCCCCGGTTGGACGTAGACGGTGCCGTTGAGCTCGTTCCAGCACGCGATGGTCATGTAGCCGTTGGAGTTGTAGCAGGGGTTGGTGGCCCCGAAGTAGCTGTGCAAGGCCGGGTCGTCGCAGACATTGGAACCGTCGGAGCCGTCGGTTGGGCCGGAGCAGTCGTAGGGCTTCCAAACCATCGGCGAGCCGTTCGACCAAACGTAGTCCGCCGCGTCGCGGGAGATCGCGGTGTCCAAACCTTGGTAGGCGACCTTCCGGTTCAAGGTGAAGGAGAAGCAGAAGCCGTCAGCGCAGGCGCCGAATCCGCCGTTGATGAGGGGGGTCGGATGGGTCAGCAGATAGGCCAGGTTGTCGGCCTGAAGCGAGGTGATCCAGGCGCCGGCGGTCGCCGGGTCGATGTTGACCGCGATGGCGCCACCGTCGCTGGGCCCATTGTTGGTGTAGCCGGAGGAGTCGTGCTCGCCGACGTTGAGGTTATCGTCGGCTCCGAAGTACAGCCGCAGCCCTGAGGTGGGATCCGCTGCCGGTTGGGTGGACGGCTCGATGTCGACGTTGGAGATACCACCGCTCTCGGACACCGTCCAGCTGATGTCCTGGCCCTGTCCGGGATCGGCCCAGAAGTCAACCGCGTTGGCTGCGGTCCCGTTCGCGGTCTCGGGGATGCCCATGCCGAAGTACTCGTGTCCGTTGTAGTCGGAGATCGACAAGATGAGGCCGGTGCAGCTCGGATCGACATAGTTCGGGTTGCTCGAATTGAAGTCGTAGCCCTTGCAGTCGTTGCGGAAGTAACGGTAGTGCCCGTCGCTTATTGCGAACGAAGTCCCGGCGCCGGTTCCGACCACCGTGACGACCGTGGCGACCATTGCGACCGCCATCGAGATCCTGCGCGAGCGTGACGGAAAAGCCATCAAACCCCCCTCGTTTGCCGGGTGAACCTCCGACAGGCTACCATTAGGTAACCGACCGTGCAATAGGGAACATACTGATAGTCTGTTCGCAACTGCTGGATTGTTGCGATGTTTACCCGTCGTTTGGAGGGATGTCAGTCTTGGCCGAGCGAGCGCTCTCACTTCACGAGGAGCATCTGGTCGACACCCGCCGGGCCATCGTGGCCGCGGCCAGGCACTGTTTCGCCACCAGCGGCTACACCGAGACCTCCTTGGACGACATCACCGGGGAAGCGAGGGTGACCCGAGGCGCGTTCTATCACCACTACGACTCGAAAGCGGCGGTGTTCGCGCTGGTCGTCGAGCAGGTGGAGAACGAGTTCATCGACCGACTGGTGGCCGCCGGGGCGCCGGGGGCGACCGTTTGGGAGTCGATCGTCAACGGCTGCCTGGCCTACCTGGACGTGGCCCTGGACCCCGAGATCCAGCAGATCGTGTTGCGCGACGGGCCGACGGTACTGGGATGGCAGGCGTGGCGGCAGGTGCAGGAGCGCTACGGGTTCGGGTTGCTCAGTAAGTGGCTGACCCTGGCCATGGACCGCGACTTTCTGCCGACCCAGCCGGTCGAGCCCCTGGCCTATCTGCTCACCGGCGCGCTCAACGAGGCGGCCCTCCACATAGCCCAAGCCCCCGACCGGGCCCAAGCTCGAGCCGAGATGGGCGCCGCGCTCACAGGCATCCTCGGCCGCCTCGGCCGGCCGATCATCGCCGCCAACGGCGGGTCAAAGTCGGCCCCCTGACCGGGCCTACAGCAGTATCGGAACAGCCGGATACAGCAAGAAACCAGCAGATCCAAGGTGACCGTCGTCATAGAGGAGAATCCCACATGCGTCACAAGTTGATCTACGAGCCAGTGGTTGTCCCGGGCCACCACGGGGGTGCGGTCCGACAACGTCGCCCGGGGGACCGTCCCATGGGTTTCCACCGCATCGCACGGTCGGCCCGTCTACGCCGGCCCCTCGCCCTTGCGAGCTTGATCACGCTTCTCGTGCTCGGTGTCGCAGTCGGACCGACAGCAGCAGCCGTCGTGGCCCCGCTGGCCGCAACTTCGGGCGCGCTGAACGTGTCGCAGTTGGCTAGCGACGTGCTGCCCGCCCTGGCGTCGTCCACTGCTCTCGGCGCAGTCAAGTCGACGCAGGCCGTGCAGGTTGGGATCACGCTCGCCAACCCGAACGCGGCCGCGCAAAACGCGGCTTACGACGCTATTTACAACCCGCGTAGCCCTGACTACCACCACTTCCTGACCGCGGCGCAGGTGGCCGCGGCCTTCGGCGCACCGGCGGCCTCCTTCGACGCCCTCAAGTCCTGGGCAACGCGCGACGGGCTCGCAGCCACCTTCGCCCCCAACACCGACGAGTACCTGCTGCTCAGCGGCACCGCAGCACAGGCGGAGCGGACGTTCTCGGTAAAGATGGAGGAGTACCGGCAGGCGGGTAGGACCTTCTACGCGAACACGGCCGGGCCGGTGGTGCCCGCCGGCCTCGGCATCGCCGGCGTGATCGGCCTCAACAACCTGCTGCAGTCGCACACGGATCAGACCACCTGCGAGGAAAACGAGTGCGTGGGTCTCACCACGCCGCAGGACTTGTGGTCCATCTACGACCAGCCGAAGAACATCAGCAATCCCAACGCCGACTTCGGGCAGGGCCAGAGCATGGCGATCCTCGGAGAGGGAGCCGTGTCGGGGGTCATCTCCGATCTTCGGGCCTTCGAGGCCGAGCACCAACTGCCGCAGATCAAGATGAAGATCGACTCGGTAGGCGACGACTTCCAGGACACATCTGGAAGCGGCGAGTGGGACATCGACACTCAGGCGTCGACCGGGATGGCGCCCAAGGCTCAGAGCGAGACCCTGTACTTCGCCAAGGACCTCACCGACCCGTCAGTGCTCGCCGACATCAGCGCGTGGGGATCGGACCCGAACGGCCCGTACCAGGCCAACGCGTCCTTCGGTGAGTGCGAGGAGGACCCGACGAGCCCCGTCACAGGAGGCGGGGTGAGCACGCCCGAAGGCGGAGCTGCGGGTACGGCCGGCGTCGCGTTCACCCAGGAATCGGAGAACGCCCTGGAACAGGCGACCCTGCAGGGCAAGACGCTGTTCTCGTCCACCGGCGACACGGGCTCGTCGTGCCCGGTAGTTGCGGCCGCGGTGATCGGCGCCGGCAACGGCGTCGCCAACCAGGGCTTTCCCGAGACCAACTACCCGGCATCCAGCCCCTACGTCGTGGCCGTCGGAGGCACCGTGCTGTACGGGACCGAGAGCACCGCTACCGCCCCGGCGTCCAATGCGAAACGAGCGACGGAGACGGCCTGGACGTTCACCGGAGGCGGCAACACCTTTTACATCCCCGAGCCGAGCTACCAGGACGGTATAACGCAACTGGACGACCAGGACTGCCTGTCCCAGCCCGACGGCACGCCGTACTCCACGCCCACGCCTTGCCGCGGCATCCCGGACGTCGCCGCCCAGTCCGGCGACGTCGTATCCAACGGCTACGGGGTCACCATGGGCGGTCAGAACGACCAGGCCGGCGCCGGCACGAGCCTCTCCTCGCCGCTGTGGATGGGGATGTGGACCCGTGTGCAAGCCGCGGCCGAGCCGAGCCCGAGCAAGACCTACACGCTCGGCTTCGCGGATCCAGTGCTCTACAAGATCGGGCTGAACGCCACCAAGGACGCCCGTGACTTCTTCGACATCGGCAGCGGCCCGCCAGCAAGCCCGGTCACCGCCAACGGCTACTACACGTCGCTGCCTCGCACCCCGACGGTGGACCCGAGCGGGTGGGACTACGTCTCCGGTCTCGGGAGTCCCAACGTGATCCCCCTGGCCAAGGACGCGACCGGACGGACATCGTTGACCCCGGTCCGCAACCTCGCCCAGCCGCAGCCGAAGGACTGCGGCCAGCCCGGTCTGCTCCCCTGCAACGGTGGCAGTGGCGGCGACTGCACCGTTACGTCGGGACTCTGGCAGAACCCGCCCCACACCGCGACCGACACGCTCGGCAACTCCGATCCGCAGCTGTCACTGGTGGAAGGCGCCATGAGCGTCACTCAGGAAGGCAGCTCGCTGCGGGTGCTGCTCACCAACACCGACCTGACCGAAACCGTCCCGGCCGGCGCCGAGGCCGACGAGTGGTATGGGGTGTGGAGCTACGGCGGCACCGAGTGGTTCGGCAACGCGGAGCTGACGGCCGTGCCTGGCGCGACCCCGACGTTCCACGACGGCACCGTGACGAAGACCGGCAACACGAGCTCCTATAACCCTTCGTCCAACACCGACGACACCGGGCATCTCACGCTGGGCAACGACGGCGTGGTCGAGATCGACGTGCCGATGGCGAACGTCGGCTCCCCGACGACCGGCGCCGTGCTGACGGACCCGGCCGGCGAGACAGATATCGAGGTAGGGGCGCCCGGTGCCGGCGGCTTACTCGAGAAGGTCGACTCGGGGGGCCCCACTTGCAACTACACGGTCGGCGGTGGTCCGACAAACCCGTAGCGTCATGACCGTTGCGAAATGGGTATTTGTCTGGTCACATGTACGGCGGGAGAACCTTCCGCTTCGACGAAAGATGGGCTCACCACCTCACCTTCCGAGGCCGAGACGATCTACCCGCGTTGCTCAGGGCTGACGGCGCCCCAGACCTAAATGCTCCGTTCACCGACGAGGTGGCGTGCGACTCCGGGAACATCGACATCGCCGGCCCGATCACCGGCGCCAACGTCTGCCCCCCGACGATCCAGGGAGTCGCGCCGAACTACCCACAGCAGACCGCGGTCGCGCTGCAACCTCTGCCGGGGGCGAGCTCGCTGGAGGACCCCATCGTCCACGACGCTTCGCACCATCCCGGATCTTTGTCAAAGCCTGCTCGGCAGCGGCATGGGCTCCAACCCATGGTGCCCCTAGATGGCATGCCAGCCGTCCCGTACCGTTGGGCGGGCTCCGCAGTCTCGTACGTGTCGGCTCCGTTGACGGCGGACACGACTGTCGTCGGTGGCGGCGCCGTCTACCTGTGGGTGCAGTCCTCGACGCCCGACGTCGACCTCCAAGCGACGATCAGCGAGGTACGCCCGGACGGGAACGAGACGTTCGTCCAGAACGGCTGGATACGCGCGAGCGAACGCGAGCTCTCGACCGGGACCAACAACATGTTCAAACAGGCGAGCACACTGCTAGACCCGATCCCCACCTTCCGCGCCGCCGACGCCCAGCCCATGCCTGCCGGCAGCTTCGTCGAGGTAGCCATTCCGCTCTACTACGAGAGGCACGTCTACCGCGCCGGATCGCGCATCCGGGTCACGATCTCCGCTCCCAACGGTACTCAGCCCGTGTGGTCGTTCGGCCAGACCGTACCCGATGGAACGGCGACGGTCTCCGTCGCCTTGTCGCCCTCGATGCCATCGAGCCTCGTGCTGCCTATCGTTCCGGGCGTCAGCGTGACTACGTCCTTACCGGCGTGTCCCAGCCTGCGCAATGAGCCCTGCAGGCAGTTACGTGCCGATCGCGAACGAAGTGGCATCGCCGTGATCACGACCTGGCCGGCCGCTCGATGGCATCGGCAAGCTGTGGTCCTCCGGGACCAGGGCGGCGCCCGAGCTCGAGTTCCTCGCCCAGCCGGGCTACCGAAATGTGTCGGAGGGGGTGTGTGGGAGGGGGACTTGCACAGTTACTCCACGGGCATCCTACAGTTCCTACTCCGTCCCGAACTCTGGCTGCCTGCCGCCTGAGCCAGCCATGCCGCTAGTGAGTTCAGCAAGCGACAGCGGCCCGAAGAACTCTGCAAGCCCGTGCCATGCGCGCCTCCGAGAGAACGGTAAGGCGTCGGCGGAAGGCTGAACGAGGCAGGGTGTGCAGATTGTCGAACGAGACCACGCAATCGGCTGGAACGTCGTCTTCGTCGACTGACAAAGGCAGTTCCGAGACCACCCCCCGACGGGTACGAGTCAACCCCGCGACTACGACACGAGCAATCCGGTCAGCGACAGGATCTCGGGTTAGCACCAGAACAGGTCGATCCCCGCCCCCTGGCACCGCCGCGAACCAGATCTCACCCCGCTGCACGATCACGCTCGTCCGCCCAGGCCGCCCAGTCAGACCAGTCTTCTGCTGGCCCCCAATCGTTAACCCCGTCCAAGGCTAACTCGTCGGCAGTGAAGGGCTGTGCCTCGAAGGCGGCGACATCATCTTCGGCGGCCAGTCGCGCCAGATGGGTAGCCAAGGCCTCACGAACCAGCTCGGAGCGCTCCACCCCGAGGCGCTCTGCCCATCGATCTACTTCGGCGACGACGTCATCATCGGCGCGGAAACTGACCATTACTGTCATACGCCAAAGGATAGCACGTCATACGGCCTTCCGGAGCGGAGAATACGCTGACGGCTCAGGGAGGCCAGTTCTCCGCCCACGGCGCACCGAGCGGGGGTTTTGCCCAGATCGATGCCAACGAGGCCGAGCGGCGCGACATCACCGTATCTGGGATCGAGCATGTGCAGTTCACGCCAGCGGAGGCCAAGGCGCTCACCGAGCGAGCCATGTCGAAGGCTATGGCCAAACAGATCAGGCCGATCATCGGACAGATCTTCCCGCTAGAGGGGGCCGCCGACGCGCATCGCGCCATTGAGGCCCGCGACGTCATCGGCAAGACGTTGCTGGTCATTTGATGGCACTCGACCAAGTATCGCAGCGGTATCTGGCCGGCCAATTTCGTGGGCGACTGGCCACGGTTGACTTCGACGGCACACCGCAGAACAAGCCAGTCGGCTTCGTTTACAACGCCGAGGTCGGCACCATCGACATCACCGGGTTCAACATGGATACCTCAGCGAAGTACCGAAACGTCGGGGTCAACCCGAACGTAGCCTTCGTGGTTGACGACGCAGTCTCGGAAGGTGCAGCAGGGATGCGCTTCCTAGAGATCCGGGGCCAAGCCGAGCGAGTCTTGGCCGAGCCTTCACCGGCGGTGGGCGTAAGCCGGCACATCATCCGTAATCCACCCTCGCCGGGTGATCAGCATGAACATCGACCCGGACCACCCCGGCTTCCACACGGTCGACGTCGGCACCATGGCGGACGAACCCGAGGCGATCCGTCCGTCGCTCGGCAGCGATGACGGGGTCGCGCAGCGGGCGAAGCAGGCGATAGACGACCTCGTCAACGAGCTCCAAGCAGGCTGGGACCAACACGACGCCGACATCACCAACCGGCACTTCGCCAATGACATCCTGTGGGGCAGCCCCTACGGTGCCACCCTCCAAGGCTACGAGCCCCTGCACGCCATCCACGTCCGCCTCAAGCAGCAGGGTCGCGGGGGCACCTCGTCGCGCTATGAAGTCGTTCAGGCCCTTTCCCCCACGCCGAGCGTCGCCATCGCCCACGTCCGACGCGTCGCCCTCGATGACGACGGCCAGCCGATCGAGCCGACCTCCGACCGCATGGGTGCGTTCTCGGAGATGGCGCTCTACGTGCTGGTGCGCCGCCATCGAATGTGGTGGCTTGCGGCCGGGCAGAACACCATCGTTCGTCCCCCACCTACCTAAGGGGCAGCCGGCGGCACCTTCGGCTCACAGCTCCCGGGCCAGCGGCAAGTTGGCCGGTGCCTCGAAGCTGGCGAGGACCATCTTCACGCTTTCGGGAAGGCGCTGGTCAGGGTTCATGGGCTGCCGTCGTAACGAAAGTCGTTCGACCACGTTTTTGTGTGCTTTATCCTCGGTGTCTGGTCACCTGCCGACCGTTGATACGGGTCCGCGCCACGTACACCGTCATGGCCTTGCTCAAGGTCTTGGCGAAAGCCCGGGCCTCCCTGTGAGCGGCACCCCTGAACTGCTTCCTGATTCGGTTGTCATCCAGGTTCCCGCTGACCATAAGGTCGATGGCCACGTTTCAGAGTGTACCGACCAACAGATGTGCGGCAAAAGTACGGCAGAACGTCAGCCAGCAACTTTCTGCTCCGCCGACTTGGTGACCTACCAAACCTTTGACCTGGCTTTCGTGAGTGTCGAAGGGGGTGAGTGTCGGAGGGGGGACTTGAACAGTTACTCCACGGGCAGCGGAGGGCTCATCATTGGTCCCGAGCTATGGCTACCGGCGGCCTGACCTGCGTCTAGCTGGGCCGTCGAGCCTCGATTTCGAGCTTGGGGCCTCTCAGTAGAAGCGCGGTGGCGCCGGCGACTATGGGCGGTACGACGAGGATGGCGAGAAGGTGTAGCCAGGGGATGCTCAAGGGGTACGTGTTGATGATCGGGTTGCCCGGGACCGGCGGGCCGCCTTCCACGTGGCGAACACGCCAGATGAGGGCGATACCGACACCGATGCCGGTGGTCGCGCCGAGCAGTGACCCGAGGCCGCAGATGAGCCCGGCCCGTCCAAGAGCGAGGCGACGCCGGCCGCCGGGGGCGGCGCCTATCGCGGCAAGGGTCCTCAGGTCGGGCGCGGCGTCAATCAGGAGCAGAGCGGTCGCCGCGATCGCTACCGCGATGGCGAGCAGCAGGTCGGCCCCGACGACAGCTATGAGTACCAATCCGATCCCGTTGGAATAGGCGGCCTGGATGTCTATGCCGTTGACGCCGAGTTGGGCGAGGGCGGTATTCGCCGCCCGTAGGTGAGCCTTGGGTTGCGACGCGGCGTGGCGAATGTAGATCTCGACAGGCGAGTAGCCGAGGCGCAGGCGGTCGGCGACAGCCGGAGGCAGGACCACATCTCCGGGTGCGGTGTCCGTTGGCCCAGGCCAGGTCACCACCACGGCCGGGATCACAGCCCTTGAAGGTTGCCCGGGTCCGAGGGCGAGGGAGATCTGACCGTTCTTGACGAGCGATGGGTCGAACAGCACGGCTCGGCCTGCACCCAGTGCGGCGGCCGCTTGCCGTCCGCTGGCACCGCCTATGACGCGTGCCAAGGCGGTGCCGTTATCGACCAGGTACATAGGTCCTGAGGTCAGGCCTGGTCCGGAGTCGATTCCTGCGCACTGCGGCGAACCGCCAATGAGGCCGACTACGCCGCCACTTTGGAACTGGCCGCCGCTCTGGAACTGGATGTTGGGGCTCGGGCACCCGGGGGTGGCAGGGGGCAGGACGATCGCCTGACGGTTCCCAGCGGGGCCTTGCAGCTCCGCCACCGAGGCACCGGGCAGCGCCGTCCGCACGGCGTCCAGCTCGGTGGCGGCGGAGACGGACGGTCCGCCGATGCTGGGGCCGACGAAGACGACGCCATCGCCGGTGGGCATCGACGGTATGTATGTGATCCGGTCATGCGCCATCCAGGACGACCCGTACACCAGGCCGGTGCTGCATGCCGCGGCCACCGCGATGACCGCGGCCACGGCGGGGGCGGCGGCGCTGCGGTTGCGAGCGCTGTCCCGCACGGCCATCCGTCCCCACAGCGGCAACCGGCTGGACAGCCGCCCGGCTCCGGCCAGCAGGGCCGGGGTGAGCAGAACGAACCCAACCTCGGCCAGCACCGCTGCAACGACCAGGGGAACTGGCACGCCACCGTTGGACACCTCGTCAAGGTCAGCGATGATGAGCGCGACGGCGCCGGCAAGAGCGGCGACACCGAACGCGGCCGGTCGCAATGAGAGCCGTGATGGTGCTTGTTGGCCGCGCAACACCTGTGACAGGGGCGCTCGGCTGACCGAGACGGCTGGCAAGAGAGCGCCGATGAGTCCACTGAGCAAAGCCAGCAACGCGATGCCGGCGATCTCCCATCCCCGAACGGTGTACGGCCCGGGCACCCTATCTGCCCACGCTCGCAGGGCGGCCAAGGTAAGAGCACCAGCGCCGAGCCCGGCGGCCGCGCCCCCTAACGCGGCAACGGTCCCGAGAAGAAGACCGTCGGATACGACCATGGTGGCTAGATGGCGGGGGCGGGCGCCGGTGGCGCCGATGACGGCCAGCTCGTGGCGGCGACGGCGGGCCCCGACGGCGAAGGCCGGGCCGGCTACGAAGACGACCTCGAGGAGGAGCATGGCTGCGAGCAGGCCGGACCCGACCTGGGTGGTTCGGCTGTCGGGGCCGGGCCCGGTGTCGATCGCCGGGTTGGCCTGCTGACTATCGAACGCCACCGCACTGGCCGGCGGACGGTGGGAGAGCACGTAACTCGAGATGACAGTCCAACCCCGCTGATTGAAAGCCAAGACAGTTGCCCATTGGACGGGGGCGGCCGACGAGACATACCACTGGGTTATTCCGCTCGGTCCGCCGCCGGAGAGGGATTCCGGCTGCAGCTGTCTGGCTGCGGCTTCGGTGGTCAACGCGACTGAGTCGCCAGGCGAGTATCGGTCCGAGATGATGCCCACCACCCGGAAGGTGAGCGAGCTGCCCGGGACCCGTAGCGCTGTGCCGATCCGGGCGGCCAAGTCTTTGGCGGCTGAAGGGCTGAGAGCGACGTCACTGGCAGATGTCGGGACCCGTCCGGATTTGACGGACACGCTGTTTCTCGGGCCGGCGGCGGCGAAGTCGCTGCCGCGAATCTGGAAATAGTCACCGTTGGCCGCCGAGGCCAGGAACGCGTAGGCATCGGCTTCGCCCACGGCGGTCGCCCCCGGCGGCAGTAGGGCGACGGGAAAGGGCGGGGCGGGACGTTGTTGGGCACCGAGCGGAGTGTTGACACCCAGAGCAGGGACGGCGACCGGTGCGCTATTCCCCAGAGGGTCCTGCGCAAGCGGTCCGTAACCCGGCCAAGTGACAACCGCCGCCGACCCGGCTAGCTGGCGCTCGGCTTGCTGGACCGCGCTCAGGTGGTCGGAGCGCACGACCACATCGGCCGCCGTGACCGCCGCCACCGGCAGCGCAAGCGCCAACACCACCGAGATCGAACGAGACCGCTGGCGGCGCGCTTCGCGGACGGCGATTCTCAGCGCCACCCGCAACGATCCGGCGCTCATAAGTCGTCGTCGGGTGACACCGACGCCCGCTCAACCACAGCCCCGTCCCGCAAATACACAACTCGGTCCGCCCACCCCGCATAGCGCGCCTCATGGGTAACCAGCAGAGCCGCGCAACCGGCATCGCAGCGGCGTCGCAACAGCGACACGATCTCCTCACCGGCCGCCGAGTCCAACGCCCCAGTCGGCTCATCAGCCAGCAACAACCGGCGGGTCCCGACCAGCCCTCGGGCGATAGCCACTCGCTGCTGCTCGCCGCCCGACATCTCGTCGGGGAAGCGATCCACCTGGTCGGCCATCCCCACCACCCGAAGCGACTCGATCGCCTCGGCTCGGCTCTCGCGGGCAGATCGCCCATCTAGTTCCAACGGCAGGGCGACGTTCTCGGCCGCGGTGAGGCTGCGCACCAGGTTCAACTCCTGAAACACGTAACCCAACGACCCCCGACGCAAGCCAGCCAGCTCCGCAGCCGACAGGCCCCCCAAGTCGGTCCCATCCACAAACACGGTCCCGGAGGTCGGCCAATCCAGTCCTCCGGCGATATTGAGAAGGGTCGACTTTCCCGAACCCGACGGACCCATCACCGCCACCAACTCGCCCCGAGCAACCGAGAGACTGACCTCGCTCAACGCCGCCACTTCAACCGAACCCTGCCTGAACAGCCGGCTGACGTTTAGCAACTCCAAGATCGCGGTCACCTCGAACCTCTACTCTCAGCTTTGGTCAACTGCGCCTCACACAAGTCCAACCAGCGAATCTCGGCCTCAGCGCCCAGAACCATCCATTCGACTGCCAGGGCGGCCAGTTTGCCGTCAGCAGCGCGTTTGGTCTTGGTCAGCTGCTGCAGGACCATCAAGGTGGTGGCCCGCTGAGCATCGAGCACCGACCGCACATCAGTACCGGGAACAGACATGGCGATCGCCACCTTGATCACCAGTTCGCTTCGAGGACCGTTCTCGTGGGGCACAGCCTCAGCTAGCCAGCCATCCAGGTCTGAGATCCCCTTTTGAGTGATGCGGTATCGCCGCCGCTCAGGACCGTCGGCCGGGTCAGCGTCGTCAGCTTCGATCAATCCATCGCGTTCGAGACGCTGCAGCGTGCTGTACACCTGGCCGATGTTGAGCGGCCACGTCGCGCCGGTGACATCGACCAGATCGGTGCGCAACTGGTAGCCGTGGGCCGGTGCCAGCCGTAACAGCCCCAACAAGCCGTACCTGACCGACATCGCCCTCCCACTTACATACTCCGTACGCATACGCAGTATGCATGACCGTGGACTACGACGCAAGACCCACTGCTAAAGGAACTCTCAAATATACCACGGATGTTATACTGCGTCTTAGATGGCCTGGACCTGCCGATACCTGGCTGAAGCCATCGCTGAACGTGAGACGCTGCTAGTGGCGAAGGAGAAGGCCGCTTTGATCAATGCTGATGCCAAGCTCGAAGCGCTTGGGCCTCGTCTCCCCTATCCGCACAGCAGCGCGGTGGCTGGAGCAGACCGCCTTCGCGAGTTACGACCCCGGGGCGGGCGCAGTCCCTGGCGGGCTCTGTATCGCCAGATGGGTGATGAGTTCGTGGTGGCGGCGATCGCACCGGAGGCAGAGGTGGACCCGCCTGGGTTCACTACTGCGTGCCGGCGGGCCGAAGCACGCCTGGCGAAATTGGAGCAGGAGAAATGACTAAGAAGCCGACCGGATCGAAGACAGCCGCTCGCCTCGCCGCGGAGGAGGCCCGCGACGCCGAGGTAGCGGCCGAGCTGGCCCGCACCGCGGTGGCCAACCAGCTGGCGATTTTGGTCATCCAGTACCGGGTCGATCACGAGCTGACCCAGACGGCTCTGGCCCGAAAGCTGGGAATGAGTCAACCAGCGGTTGCACGTCTTGAGGCCGGCGATCACGAGCCGTCCGTGGCCACCCTGATGCGACTGGCCCGCCTTCTCAGGATCACCCTGCGCCTGCAGTTGTCAGGTGACTCTGTCGAGCTTGTCTCGGCATAAACGCTTGGCGGCGCTCCGGCTGAGATCGCAGCCGCCGACGGCAGACATCGGTCGGCGGCGCGGCCGGAGAGAGTCGGCCGAAATGGCGGGCGACGGCAACACGTAGTCGGGCATGATCGTGTGCCCTTCCGAGACGGAACATCATGCTTTTGACCCTGACGACAACTCACTCCCCTGCCACTGACCTGGGTTTCTTGCTCCATAAGCATCCGGGCCGGGTCCATGAAGTGACCATGCCTTTCGGTACGGCCCGCGTGGTCTACCCGGACGCCTCCGAGGAGCGATGCACCGCAGCGCTGATCGTTGATGTGGACCCGATCGCGCTGGTCCGGGACCGTAAGCGTGGCCCCAGGGGTCGGGATGCCTCGCTGGAGCAGTACGTCAACGATCGGCCCTATGCCGCTTCGAGCTTTCTGGCTGTGGCTTTAGGCAAGGTGTTCGGCACCGCACTGTCGGGGCGGAGCAAGGAACGGCCAGAGATGGCGCAAGCCGCGCTGCCTTTCGAGGTGCGCCTGCCGGTGCTGCCCTGCCGGGGCGGCGAGGTGGTGCTTCGGCGCCTGTTCGAGCCCTTGGGCTACCGGGTTAATGCCCGGATGATCCCCTTGGACGAACAATTTCCTGATTGGGGGCCGAGCCGGTATCTCGACGTGACATTGGCCGGGTCCCTGCAGGTCCAGGAAGTACTGCAGCACCTATACGTGTTGCTTCCGGTGCTGGACGATGAGAAGCACTACTGGGTGGACGAGACCGAGATCGACAAGTTGCTGCGACGCGGCGGATCGTGGCTGGCTGCCCACCCGGAGAAAGATCTGATCACCCGCCGCTACCTGCGTTACAACCGTCGACTCTTGGACGCGGCCCTGGCCCGGCTGCTCGAGGAGGACGTCGTATCCGACCCTGACGAGGAGGCCGAGTCCCGCGACGCCGAGGAGGCAGCGGTCGAGAAGCCGATCAGCTTGAACGCCCAACGCCTCGACGCCGTGGTGGCCGCGGTGAGGACCGCCGGGGCGCGCAGTGTCGCCGACCTGGGCTGCGGGGGCGGGAACCTGCTCGGCCGGCTACTCAAGGACACCGACGTCGAGCGAATCCTTGGGCTCGATGTGTCGCATCGGGCACTGGAGGCCGCGGCCCGGCGGCTACATCTCGACAGCATGGCGCCGCGCCAGCGCCAGCGGATCGACCTAGCGCAAGGAGCGCTCACCTACCTCGACGCGAGGTTGAAAGAATTTGACGCGGCGACCCTGATCGAGGTGGTCGAACATCTCGACCCGCCGCGCCTCGGGGCACTGGAGCGGGCCGTCTACGGCTACGCCCAGCCGAAGACGGTGATCGTGACCACTCCGAACCGGGAATACAACACCTTGTTCGCCGGCTTGCCGGCCGGGTCGCTACGCCACCGCGACCACCGCTTCGAATGGACCCGGTCCGAACTGGCCGAGTGGGCCGCCCAGGTAGCTGACCGTTTCGGTTACCGGATGCAGATCTCCGGAATCGGCCCGGCGGACGAAGCGCTGGGCGCGCCCACCCAATTGGTCACCTTCACCCGACAGGGTCCACCGAAGTGACGAAGATCGCCGTCCCCGAGCTGTCCCTGGTGGCCCTTGTCGGCATGTCCGGCTGCGGTAAGTCCACGTTCGCTGCCACTCACTTCGCCGCCACCGAAGTCCTGTCCAGCGACTTCTGTCGGGCCCTTGTGGCCGATGACGAGAACGACCAGTCGGCCACCGAAGCAGCCTTCGACGTGCTGCACTACATCGCCGGCAAACGACTCGAGGCGGGACGACTGGTGGTCGTCGACGCCACGAACGTACAACCCGAAGCCCGCAAGTCACTCGTCGCTCTAGCGAAACGCCACCACGTATTTGCCGTCGCGATTGTCTTGGACGTCTCCGAGGCTATCTGTGCCGAGCGCAACGCCACCCGGCCGGACCGGGACTTCGGCTCGCACGTGCTACGTAATCAGCGCTCCCAGCTACGCCGGTCGCTGGGCGGGCTGCGCAGGGAGGGCTTCCATAGGAACTGGGTGCTCCATGGGGTTGACGAGATCGACTCCGCGGTGATCGAAAGAGTCCCACTATGGACCGACCGTCGAGCAGACCGCGGACCGTTCGACATCATCGGCGACGTCCACGGCTGCTACGACGAGCTAGTCGAAATGCTCGACCAGCTCGGTTATGAAATCAACGGTGACGGCACCGACGCCATCCACCCTGACGGGCGTCGGGCGTTCTTTGTCGGTGACCTCGTCGACCGCGGCCCAGCCGTTCCCGCGGTGCTACGCCTGGCTATGGGCATGGTCGAAGCCGGCCACGCCTTGGCCATCCCTGGCAACCACGAGAACAAGCTGGCTCGCGCCTTGAAGGGATCCCAGGTGACCACCGGTCACGGTCTGGCCGAAACGCTTCGTCAGCTCGAGGCTGAGCCGCCCGAGTTCTCGGCCAAGGTGACCGAGTTCATCGACGGACTCGTGTCACATTTCGTGCTCGATGACAGCCGGCTGGTCGTCGCCCACGCTGGAATGCGTGAGGACATGGCCGGCCGCTCCTCCGGGGCGGTCCGCTCGTTCGCGCTGTACGGAGATACCACCGGCGAGACCGACGAGTACGGGTTACCAGTGAGGTACCCGTGGGCGCAGGACTACCGCGGCAAGGCTGCGGTCGTGTATGGGCACACCCCCAGCCCGGAGGCGGTCTGGGTCAACAACACCATCTGCATCGACACCGGCTGCGTGTTCGGCGGCAAGCTCACCGCTCTGCGCTGGCCCGAACGAGAGTTGGTGTCAGTCCCAGCCCGCCAAGTCTACTGGGAGCCGGTTCGTCCTTTGTCCGAGGAGCAAGACGCGTCCGACTCGTGGCGGGAACCGACTGACCTGGACATCTCCGATGTCCTGGGCAAGAAAATCATCACGACCCGCGTCTCCGGCCATACGGTCACCATCCGGGAGGAGAACGGAGCCGCCGCCTTGGAGGTGATGAGCCGCTTCGCCGCGGACCCCCGCTGGCTGATCTACCTGCCGCCCACCATGGCCCCCACCGCCACGACTAGCCGGACGGGTCTGCTCGAACACCCCGACGAGGCGTTCGACGCATTCGCCCGCGACGGTGTCCCCCAGGTGGTCTGCGAGGAGAAGCACATGGGGTCGCGAGCCATCGCCGTTATATGCCGTGACCCGGAAGTGGCCGCTCGTCGCTTCTCGATCACAAACAGCACCGCGGGGGCCATTTTCACCCGCACCGGTCGTCCGTTCTTAACCACCCCCGGCGAGGAGTCGGCGCTCTTGGCCAACGTCGGCCACGCACTAACGACCGCCAACATCTGGGACGAGCTCGGTTCGGATTGGGTGGTCCTCGACTGCGAGCTGCTGCCCTGGTCGGCCAAAGCCGGTGAACTACTCCGCCGCCAGTATGCGTCGGTGGGTGCGGCCGCCCTGGCGAGCCTGGCCGCCGAGACGTCCGTTCTTGAGGCGGTCGCCGCCCGCGGTGTCGAAGCCGCCGACCTCGCTGACGGTCACCGGGACCGACACCGCATGGCCGCCGGGTTCGTGAACGCCTACAGGCGGTACTGCTGGCCCGTCTCCGGCATCGACGACCTACGGCTCGCCCCATTCCAGATACTCGCGGCCGAAGGCAAGGTGCACGCTCTCACCAACCACCACTGGCATCTCGACATACTCGGCCGGCTCTGCTCGACCGATCCGGGCACTTTCCGATCCACCCAAGCGGTTACCGTCGACCTCGCCGACCAAGCAAGCCGCGAGGCCGGGGTCGACTGGTGGGAGCAACTCACTGGCACGGGCGGGGAAGGCATGGTCGTAAAACCGGCCGACCCGGTCCACAAAACTCAACGGGGCATCTCCCAGCCGGGCATCAAGGTCCGCGGCCCTGAGTACCTGAGGATCATCTACGGGCCCGAGTACACCGCCGAAGCCAACCTTTCCCGGCTACGTGAGAGGGGCCTCGGCCACAAACGTTCACTTGCGCTGCGCGAATTCGCGCTGGGCATCGAAGCCCTAGAGCGCTTCGTCGCCGGCGAACCCCTCTACCGCGTCCACGAATGCGTCTTCGGAGTCCTCGCTCTCGAAAGCGAGCCAGTGGACCCTCGCCTCTAGTCCGTCGTCATCGGCGCTCGATTTCAGCTCTACGGCCCGCTCGAGCACCGCGATTCGGCGCCGGCTGAAACTAGGTGATCGTCATCTCCGGCGAATAGAAGTGCGGCTGCGCCAACCATCGTCCGGGTTCTCGGTAGGTCCACGACATGCCGGGCCTATCGTCCGGACCGACCATCACGACGACGATGTAGTCCGGTAGCGGTAGCCCGCCCACCTCGGACTGGAATAGACCGCCGAGCTCCCAGGCGTTTGTGATCTGGAAGTCCGCCGTCTCGATTAGGAGCATCGTCAGAGCCGCTCCCAAGTCGGAGCGCGCCGCTTCTAACTTGGGCAACTTCGTGGTCAAAGCGCGGCGATAGCGGAGGGTCAGCGCGTCGCGGAGGTTGTCCGTGTCGACTCCGATTCGATATCGGACTTGGGGCTCTCTCGGTTCGAACTCCCTATACGGCCACCTGTAGACGGTTAGCTCGACCTGACATACTTCGGACGGCGTTGTTGCGAAATGTCTTCGAGTCGAAGGGAGTCCGAGCGTCGGCGCGGTTTCGGCAATCCATTCGGCGATCCGGTGAGCGTCGGCGAGCGCGATGCGGTTAGCAGACGCCGGGCTGAACGAGATGTTGAAGCTGGAGTCGTCAGGCAACCGGCCAGCGAGGAGGTCGCGTACCGGGCCCAACCGCTTGTGGGCAAGGTTCCAATCCGCCAGGAAGCCCTCGTACGGTTCTCCCCGCGTGTGCTCCATCGCTAGGAGGGTGTCGCCTGCCCTCGCCGTGAAGTCCACAGCCGGCGCGTCACGGACGAGTTCGTCAGGACGAGCATTGTCGCGAACGAACGCTGGCGACCCCTGCGACCGGAGCGACTCAAGAGCAAAATCGGCCACCTGGTCGTCAGTCATAGAACCTCTTCAAGACCCAAGTAGGAGTCAACGAGTGGCACGAGTAGCTCGTCCAACCGACCGGCCTGGAAATGGTCATGGTCATGTTCTTCGTGGGACGAGACAGCTTTCGGCGAGGGGGAGCATATCTACGACGTGGCTCAAGGTTTCGCCGCCACGCGGGTTCTGGGGCTCACCGCTACCCTGCAACCGCCTTGGCCGGCTACAAAACGTTCTTCGGGGATCGTAGCCCTGACTCGATCTGGGACTCCGGTCAGAGCGAGTCCTGGACTGGCCGCCCGTATACATCCTGGGTTGGATGGCGAGCACGTCCACTCCCCCGGGCTCGACGTTCTCACTCCCCCAGGGAGGCCAACTGGGCTTTCGCACGATGACCCGCCGTTAGTTGGCAGGGCCGTTAGACGCGTGGTTCGGCTGAGGCGCTCGGATCGCGCGCACCATCGGGTGGACCCGGAGGGCGACTTCGACGGCGTCGGAGAGCACCTGGACCACCGGCGTGGTGATCGGGCCGGTCTCTATCTCGGCCTTGGCCTTGTCCAGCAGCGTAGGCCAGAGCATCTCGGCCAGCTTCGGTTTGGAGGTACGACAGCGGCCGACCAGGCGATCAAGCGGAATGACGCCATCTCGGACGCCACCGATCATTTCGGCAATCTCTTGACGTGTCGGCTTGGTAGCCAGCGGGTTAGCCGGATCGCTGGCGTCGAGTGCGTCGAGCAGTTCCTCGTCGGTGAAGTTGGCCAGTTCGTAGCAACCAGCAGGCCCCCACGTGCGGACGTGGATCAGGAGGCTGAGGGTCTCGTCGTCAATGTCGCCGCCCTGTAGCTGGACCTCGTGCCGGATACTGTCGCGAATTGAGCGCTCCCGGCGGTTGCGCTGGTCGGGGGTAGCCCAGTTGCCCTCCTCGTCGATAGCGATCATCAGTGCGGTGAGGGGCGCGTCGAGCAGCCATCCGTCGCCGAGTTGAGCACCAAGGCGAGGGGTGACGACGTACCGGGCGAGGAGTTGGGGGTTGACGGAGTCACCGCCTAGCCGCTGTACACGGATGAACTCCGGTTGGCGGCTGGCGAACTCGGACACGAGCCTGGGCAAGTGGATCATCTCGGTTTCGCCCTCGGCCAGGACGACAAGGCGGGGGTAGGCAACCAGCCCGAAGTCGGCAAGCACGGAGTCGAGCGGGTCAGGTTGAGCGCTGTTGTCAGTCAGTCGGCGGCAGAGGGGGTGGGATACCCGTTGACCGCCGAAGTCGGGGAGAGGCTCGACCTCGCCAGCCTCGGCCAACTCTTCGTGCGTGCGGAGAAGGATCTCTGCGCCAATCCGCAGTTGTAGAGCGTACGCGGGTGCACCGGTCAACTTGTCCCAGGAGGCGCTGGTCATGCGCCGGATCAGCGGCAGCCAATCACGGAGTGGGTCACGCCAGTCGGCGCGATGGATGAGATGCTCACCCTCGTCACGCAAGACAGCCGTCGGGACACCTAGCGCGCTGAGAACCTGAGACGCAGTGACCGTCCTCGGCAACGCCTTCAGGGACTCGTAGCCGTCGGCCGTGACGAGGCTCGCCTGACCACGAATCGCGGGCAGATGACGTGCGGCGAGCGCGCACAGCAGGATGACGATTGTCCGACGACGGGCGACCCACTGCTGAGTGATGCCTATCCGGGGAGGCCATACGTCGCCGAGGTCCAGTAGTTGCCACGGTGACCACAGCAGCCCGTCCCACCACTGGATCGGGTCCGCGCCTGATGGACGCTGGTGGTCGGGCACCCCACCCTCAGTCCAGGGATCTCTGAGCCGGCCTTCTCTCGCCGCGTGATTCACCTCAGCCAACATCGTCCAGCTAGTGGTGCCGATGGCGCTCGGCACGATCGCCGCGGGATCGGCGTCGTCTACCACCCGAAGTAGCGGTACAACTTCTCGGCGCTCGTGGAGCTGACGGAGAGCATCCTGGTCCACCCGCACGCCCATCGTTTCCGACTTCTTGATGAATTCGTCCGTCCCCAGAAGGTGGTCCTGGGTGAACACCCACGGTTGAGCGGGTAGCAGCAACGAACTAGGCGGAGCTGGTACCTCTCGGGCCGGCGGCGGCATCGTGCCAATTATGGACGAGCTCACCATCGGGCCGGCTGGCGTAGGACAACCACCGTCCTGGCCACTCGCCTACGGCGAGATTCAGCTCGCGTGCCGGATGAGTTCTTTGAGCAAGCCGGGGGTGGCGGTCGAGACCCCAGACGGGCGCTCGCGGGCGCTGAATGAACTCTCGTACCCGAGCTGCGGGCACGGGGTTGCGTAGTAACCGCCGAGTGGCTGTCTTCTCCCATTCCAGTAGGACGTCATGAGTTCCGCGGAGCTCATCATGAACGACATCCCGGACCCGGGCGACGGCAACGACCCCCCGATCACCGTCGGCGCGCCCGTAATAGCACCAGATTCGATCCCCGGCTCCCACATTCCGGTAGTTGGTGGCCAGATACCAGCGATCATCTGTCGGAATATGAGACATCATGGCCACGAAACTCTCGTAGCTGGTGTCCTCAGTCTCGTTTCCATCGCTATCGACGAACACACGGTCGGCAGTTCTCGACAACGGGTACAACCAGTTTGTAATCCGTCTAGCCGCCGCGGGCGTTCCTGGCGCAACGTGACCGGGGGTCGCCTTGCCATCCTTACCTGGCTTGGCAGGTTGAACTCTCGGCTTCACAACGTGGGCCGGCTTCGGCTTGACCACCTTTCGTTTGTTGGGCCTCGACACAGGCTTCGACATCGTCTTGAGCCTAGCGTCGCCTACCGGCCCCTTCAGAGGTGCGGGTGCGGGATCGTTCCGGTGATCCAGCCGATGATCACTTGGCGAGCGCCGGTTGACGCGAACTCGACAAGCGCGTGCATCCGTGATCGGCGCTCCGGGTCCTGCTCGCTGTCCGCTGCTCTCCTGGAGCTCTGCGCTGGGTGGCGCAGCTAGTCGTCACCTACTTCTCGGGGGTACGGATGCCAAGGCGGCACCCTGACTCGACTCTGCGAGATCGGCTCGACGTTGACCTGGAGTTCTCGAAGGCGACCTTCGAGGTGGATCCACGGTCCCTCGTAGATGTCCTCGACGGCGCAACCGGCCAAAGGGTCTCCTGCCCCGCAGGTCCCGACGCCACCTCCGTGGCGCACATGGTTGAACGCAGCCAACGGAAAGTCGGCTCGAACGAGGTGCCAGGTGTCCGAACGATTGGCCGGGGGAAGGCCGAGGGCTACGTTTGGTCGCTGAGGTAGGTAGGTCCGTCCATCGGCGGTCTGGCGCACAGCAAAGATCCGGTCGAGATGGGTGATGGTGTCGCTCATGCCCGTGTTGGCGGCGACCCATGCTCGGGCGTCCCTCTTGGTTCCCGGCCCCCACACCAGGTCCGCTGGCAGCGGGGTCATGTCGTAAAGGGTGTCGAAGTCTCGTAGGGAGTCATCGCCGGGGACCGCCAAGACCACCGCGTACATCCAGTCCTCGTCCTCCTCGAACCCGCGATTCAGGAGCGCTTCGGGATACATCTCCGTGAACGTGAAGCTCGACGGCCCGTTGGGCCAGCCAATGACCTTCAACCCGCGCTCAAGAGGAGCGGGATAGAGGCGTCCTCCCGGCGTGGCGTGCCCCCAGAGCCGGTTGATTACCTCGGCCAAATCATGCACAGTGCGCGCCGCGCTCGAAGGCATGTTCACATGCCTGTGCGGATGAGCGCTCCAGTTGCGGAACCGCTGCTGGATGACCTCAAGCTGCTTGTTTCGCTGGCCGCCCAAGAGACCTTCCTGGCGCGCCCACTGTTGGAGCTGCCCGTATCCGCCTCGGAACTGCCTCTCCAGGCGCAGCGGCTTGCCAGTGGACAGCAATTTGACTGTCCATCGGCCTTTGCGGAATAGGCCACCTGGCCCGAAGGCATCACGCACCTCGCCGAAGTTATGAACCTTCAGAGTTGCCTCGCCCGAGGGTGAGATCAGCGGTATCTCCGAGTCGTAGAACGTCACGAATCGCTGTTGTAGCGCCTGCTCGAAGGTCAGCCAGGCCAGGTCCTCGGCGGCAGTGAACGCCTCGTAATAGAAGAGGCCATAGGCGAACAGCGATCGAATCCGGTCGAAACACGCAACGAGGTCCTCGGGCACCTCATCGCATAGGTCGGCCGTGGCGACCATCGACTGAACAGATCGGGCTTGGTCGTCAGGGCTGAGGCTGCGCATGAACCCGAAGGCCAAGGCCCCTTCCGAGGGACGGGTTAGTTCAGCGAAGTCCTTCACCTGCACCTCACGATGCTGCCCTAACCGCCACGTCGAGGCGCAGCATTTCAGAATGCTCTCCCGAATCCCCGCACGGCTGATGGCCAGATCCGGCCGAAGCCGGCGAAAAATAGCCTGTAGATAGGTTCCGCTCCGAGGTCCTAAACAAGGTCAGAACAATGGCCGCCCACCCGGGCGGATACGTCCGCGGCATCGGCAGCGCGCCGGAAGACTTCGACCTCAGGGACATCGACGGGTATCCGACCTGCCTCGACATCGTGGCCACGGCGACCGAGCAACTCAAGCGCGCCCACGAAGCCTCACTCGGACACGTCCGAGTCCAATAGCCGCGCGGCCAGCGCGCACAGGACAGCTGACCAGTCGCACGCGTACACCGACGCCCGTGTAGAAGCTCGAGCAAAACGTCGATTAGACGCCGTCCACGAGGACGGGTCCGGCGCCATGCAGGCACCCAAAGGGCGGTGCTCCGATGAGTGCCAGAGGTGTGGCTCAGAGCGGGGCCTGGGTATGGCTGGGGGCTGGGTGATGAGGGATCGGTGGTGATTGCCGATGGGGGATCCTGATAGATGGCGGCGTGTGAGATCCGTGGATGAGCCGACGCTGGATCGGCGATGTGGGAGTCGGGTAGCTCCAGCCCTAGCAGTCGTTGCCCGTCGTTGTTCCCTGCGGCGAGCGGCGCCACCGGGCTGCGGTCAACCGGGCGGCCAGGGGTGGGCCCGGCCGCGGTGCTGGATTCGGCCGCCCGGCCGCGGCAGCGGGTCCACTGAAAAATTTCTTCCGGTGGCCAGGCGATCGGTGTCGTGACTCCGCGAATCTCTGGAGGCGTCTGAGGATTTCCCGAGCCGCCGGTGTCATTGCCCGGGAATGACACGGTTTCGGAGACAGGTGATGAGGACCATCCACCGCATCAAGCCGCGGTCGCGGCGACGAGCTGCGCCGCCCGGTCCTGGGTTCCCCGGTTGTGTTGGCTCTGCGGGCCCCGGAAATGACACTTCCCTGGATTACCGCGAGAGGACCATTTCGCGAACGGAGGCTGCGATCTCGGTGAGCCAGTTCATCTCGAGGAACGGTGAGCACCCGCGGGGGCTAACCGTTCTCGCCGGCCCGAAGTCGACCGCTCGCGGAGTCGAGCGATGATGTCGATCCGGCGGATCAGCCTGGGGGCCGGCTACCGATACCTGATGGAATCGGTCGCGGTTGGCGACGGGGCGACCGGCAAGCCGTCCGATCTCATTGCCTACTACGCGGCCAGCGGCACCCCACCCGGCATCTTCATCGGCGCCGGCCTGGCCGGGCTGGGCCTCGAACCGGGCGACACCGTCACTGAGGAGCATCTGTTCCGGATGTTGGGCTTGCTAGCCGACCCGGTCACCGGTAAGCCACTGGGTAGCACTGCGACCAAGACGGCCCCCACGTTGAGCCAGCGGATAGCCGCGCGGGTGGCCGCCATTCCCGACGACGTGTCGCCGAAGGAGCGGGCCGACAGGGTACCGGCGATCGAGGCGGAGGAAAAGGCCCGCACGCCGAAGCTGGGTACGCCAGTAGCTGGCTTCGATCTGACGTTCAGTCCGGCCAAGGGCATTTCCGTGGCGTGGGCGCTGGCCGACCCGCAGACCAAGCAGATCATCTTCGACTGTCACCGCGAAGCCATCGAGATCGTCCTGGCCTTCGCCGAGGCCGAGGTGTTCCACTCCCGGTCCGGAGCCGGCGGGATCGTGGAAGAGGACATCGAAGGGATCATCGCCGCCGCGTTCACCCACTTCGACAGCCGGACCGGCGACCCCCAGCTACATGACCACGTCGTGATCCTCAACCGGGCCCGGGCGGTCTCGGATGGCAAGTGGCGCACCCTGGACTCCCGCCAGCTGTACAAGGCGACAGTGATGCTCAGCGAACTGCACCAAGGTGTTCTAGCCGACCTGCTCACCGCCCGGCTGGGCTGGGGCTGGGACGAACACCCGGGCCGACGCAGCGAACGGCCCCGTCTTGAGGTGGCCGGCGTCGCCCAGGCGTTGCTAGCCGAGTTCAGCCAACGCTCGACCGCCATCGACGAACGCACCACGATCCTGATCGACCAGTTCATGACAGCAAGGGGCCGCCGGCCGACTAGCACCGAGGTGATCCGGCTACGCCAGCAGGCCACATTGGAGACCCGGCCGGACAAGAGCTACCGCAGCCTGGGGGACATGACCATCGACTGGCGACGGCGGGCCGAACCATTCGTCGGCGACCATCCGGAGTCGTGGGTCGCCTCCCTGGCCGGGCGTAACGATCTGCCCCTGCTGTGTTCGGCCGACCTGGTCGACGAGATGTTGGCTGACGTGGCCACCGTGGCGTTGACCAAAGTCGGTGAGCGGCGGGCCACGTTCTCCCGATTCAACGTGGCCGCCGAAGTCCACCGCCAACTCCACGCCGTCCGCTTCGCTGACCCATCCGAACGCATCCACACCGCCAAACGCGCTGTCGACCTGGCGTTGGGCGACGCCCGGCTGCTCAGCCCGCCCGACCTGTGTCACACCCCGGAGCGGTTCCGCCGCCCGGACGGCACGTCGCGGTTCCGGCCCACCGGACACGAGGTGTACACCACCCCGGCGATCATGGAGGCCGAGGCCCGGCTGCTCGACGGCGGCCGCCAGACCGGCGCCCCCGCCGTGTCGACCGCGATCGTCGCCACAGTGCTCGATGATCGAGTGTCGCTCGACCAGGCCGTCGCGGTCGAGGGCGTCGCTACCTCGGGCCGGCTCGTCGATGTGCTGGTCGGCCCGGCGGGCAGCGGCAAGACGACCACCATGGCCGCCCTGCGCGCCCTATGGGAAGCCGAGCACGGGCCGGGCAGCGTCATCGGCCTGGCTCCCTCAGCGGCGGCCGCCGAAGTCCTCGGCGACGAGCTGGGAGTCGACACCGAGAACACCGCCAAGTGGCTGTTCGAGCATCGCCGCCAGCCGGCCCGCCACGCCAAACGCGGCGAACTCCGCGGGCTTCTGGCCGCCGGAACCTTCTCCCCTACCGGCCAGGCCGCCCTACGGAGGCATCTCGACCAGGTCGAAGCCGACCTCGGCCGATGGTCGCTCAAAGCCGGCCATCTGGTCATCGTCGACGAGGCATCCCTAGCGGGCACCTTCGCCCTCGACGAACTCGCCACCGCCGCGGCCGATGCCGGGGCCAAGCTGCTGCTGGTCGGCGACGACGCCCAACTCTCGGCGGTCGAAGCGGGCGGCATGTTCAAGACACTCGTCGCCGACCGCGACGGCCACGCCCCCACGCTGGCCGACGTCCGCCGGTTCACCGCCGACTGGGAGAAACAAACCAGCCTGCTGCTCCGCGCCGGCGACCCCGCCGCCGTCGATGGCTACCACGCGAACGGCCGGATCATCCAAGGCGAACGCGAGGAGATCCTCGACGCTGCCTACCAGGCGTGGCGCGCCGACATCGAAGCCGGCCGGACCAGCCTGATGATCGCCCCCGACGCCGCCACCGTCACCGAACTCAATCGGCGCGCCCGCGCCGACCTCGTCGCCGCCGGCCAGGTCGAAAACGCCGGAGTCGAGGTGGCCGACGGAAGCACCGCCGGGATCGGCGATCAGATCGTCACCCGCCAGAACGACCGGACGCTGGTCGCAGGCCGGCGATGGGTCCGCAACGGTGACCGCTGGACCGTCACCGCTGTCGACCAAGACGGCACCCTCACCGCCCGGGCCAAGCACGGAGCATGTGTCGTGCTGCCACCGGCATATGTGGCCCACCACGTCGAGCTGGCATACGCGGCCACAGCGCATCGGGCCCAGGGCCGCACCACCGACACCGCCCACGCAGTGGTATGGCCCACCACCACCCGCGAAGTCCTTTACGTGTCAGCCACCCGAGGCCGTGACGCCAACCACCTTTACGTCGACATCCGCTACGACCCCGACCCCAGCACCGGCCACGACGCCGCCCTGCAGCCCCAAACCGCCTGTGAAGTCCTCACCGCTGTCCTCGGCCGCGAGGGCGCCGACGTATCCGCTCACGACGCCCTGCGCCGCGCCCACGACCAAGCCGAGAGCATCGCCGCCCTCGCCGGCGAGTACCACACCATCGCCGGAGCCGCCCAGCAGGACCGGTGGGAAGCCCTGCTCGCCCGATCCGGGCTTAGCCCCACCCAGCTCCAAGCGGTCAAAGACAGCCCGGCCTACGGAGCCCTTACCGCCGCCCTCACAGACGCTGCAGGCATCGAGCCAGCTCTGCCCGGCCTGATCGCCCAGTGCACCTTGATCAACGCCGACGACATCGCCGCCGTCCTCCACCACCGCGTCGACGTCTGGGCCAAGGCCCACCCATCGCTAGCAAATCTCGTCGCCGGTCTCATCCCCCGGGCCGCCCCGGTAGCCGACGGCGATCTAGCCCGAGGCCTCGATGAACGCGAACACGCCATCGAAGCCCGGGCCGCCACCCTCGCCGAACAAGCCACCACCAGTCTCCGGCCTTGGATCGGAAAACTCGGGCCACCCCCCACCGACCCCTTCGCCCGCAGCCAATGGCTCCAGGCCGTCAAAGTCGTCGCCGCCTACCGCGACCGATGGGACATCAAAGACGACCCCCGCCCGCTCGGAGCCGAGACCCCCACCTCCACCGAGCAAGCCGAACAACGCAGGCGGGCCCTCGCGGCCGCCCGCCGCGCCGTCATCGTTTCCCGTAATCCCTTCCCTACCGCCGCCCCGCTCACCCATCAGATCAACAACAGGGGGATCGACCTGTGATCGGGCATCGAACCAACCAGCCGCTGAGCACCGGACCTGAGAAGGACTCCGCCCCAGCCTCGCGCCGACGAAGCGCGCGCCACAGACGTGACCGGTGGGTCCGATCCGTTAGACGGTCACACCGGGCCGGTAACCTTCACGGCCGTGCTCCGACTCCTGAGGGCAGCCTCGGCCGTGCCTGAGCGCCAACGGCCGGTCGAGTTCATTGCACCGCCCGAGCCTCCGCCTCTGACGGCTGCGGCCGCACGCGTTCTCGCAGAACTGATGCACCGAGCCATGGACAACAACTCCACCGCCGACCGAGGGAGCAGCGCGGCATGAGCGCCCTACCGCGACTGATCATCTACGCCCGCACTTCGACCGACGACCAGCAGTCCCCCGAGGACTCCCTGGCCTGGCAGGTTTCCCTCGCCAAGGCCCTCATCGCCGGTCGTGCCGAAGTTATCGACATCGTTCACGAGACCGACACCAGCCGCAGCATCCCCTGGACGCGCCGTCACCGGGCCGCGGAGCTCCTCGCCGAGCTGTACTCGCCGGACCGGCGTTGGGACGGGATCGTGGTCGGCGAACCGCAGCGAGCGTTCGGCTCGGCCATGCAGGTGCAGCTCATCCTCCCCCAGCTCGCTGACGCCGGCGCGTCACTGTGGTGTCCGGAGGTCGGCGGGCCGGTTGACCCGAACAGTGAGGCGCACGACATCGTGCTCAACCTGTTCGGCGGCCTTTCCAAAGCGGAACGCCGCCGGCTGCAGACCCGGGTTAAGGCTGCCAAGGAGCAGCAGGCCTCCACCGGCCGGTTCCAGGGCGGCCGCCCACCCTACGGATACCGGCTCGTGTCCACCGGGATACCGCACCCGAATCCGAAGAAGGCGCACTGGGGAGCCGAACTCCAGCGGCTCGAACCCGATCCGGAGACGGCACCGTGGGTGCAACGGATCTTCGCGTGGCGCATCGCCGGTGACGGCTACGGCACCATCGCTTCTCGACTCGACGAGCTGGGCGTGCTCTGCCCTAGCGCCCACGATCGACAGCGGAATCCGCACCGGTCTGGCCGCGCCTGGGGTCTGACCACGGTCGCGGCCATCGTTCAAAATCCTCGGTACCGCGGCGACGACGCCTACGGCCGATACCGCAAGGTGGAGCGCCTCTACGACCGCCGCGACCCCTCGGCCGGCTTCGTCACGAAGCTGGTACCAGCCGACGAAGCGACCTGGGTCATGGTCGAAGGATCAGTGCCCGCGTTGGTGACCACCGAGGAGTGGGCAGCCGCTCAGCCCGACCGCAGCCCGGCCCCAAAGGGCGGCCGCCGACCGGACCAGCCGTCGCGCTACGCGCTTCGCGGGCTCGTCGTGTGCCACCAGTGCGGCCACGTCATGCAAGGCAATACGGTCGGCCGATCGTCAGGCCGGTCGATGGTGCACTATCGGTGTGTCTACCGCACCAACTATCCGGGAGACGAAGGACATCCCCGCTCGCTGGCCGTCGCCGAACGACGCATCCTCCCGGTAATGGACGCGTGGCTGGCGCGACTCTTCGATCCAGACCATATCGAGGAGACTGTCGACACCCTCCTGCGAGCCGATCGACCCGCGGACAACGACCCGCCGCCGTTGATCGAAGCGCGCAGACTGGCGACCGACGCCGAGACTCGTCTGGCGAGGCACGTCGCTGCGATCGACGCCGGCGTCGACCCGTCCATCCTCGTCGCCCAGACACGCGAAGCCCAAGCCGACCTGGCCCGCGCCAACGCCATCATCGCGGCCCATACCGCCAGGGCGACACTGACAGCGCTCACGCCCTCGGCCATCAGAGCCGTCCTGTTGCGCCATGAAGGGTTTCCTGGTCTCCTCCGGGATGTCGCAACACCGGACGAGCGCCGCAAGCTCTACGCCGGCCTTGGAATCAGGCTCAGCTACGAACGGCGCAACACGGGCGGCCAGACCCGAGAGTTGATCCGCCCTTCTCTCTCACCCCTCGAGAGCCACACCACCCCGTGGAGTAACTCTCCGTGTCGGAGGGGGGACTTGAACTCCCACCAGGCTCATTATTCGCAGTTATCCCGGGTCTCGAAAATGGGCTCTCACCAGCGCCCATACCGTCGAGAACTCAGACCGCGTTATCTGTGGTCAACGCTCGTTATCCGGCGTTTGTGACCGCGCTGTGACCAAATCCATGCACCTGCGCGAATAACAGCAGCAGGTGACCAACCAGACTCGATGGGGCCCGATCAAGCCGCCTCAAGCACTTGAGCGAGTGCAGGCCAAAGAACGTCGTCGCGGCCCCACACCGGGTCGATGATCTCAACAGTCCACGCCGTCTGCAGCGCAGTCACTGCCTCAGGTGAGCACTCACCGCTGAAGATGTCGTCAATGTCCTCGTCGCCATAGACAGATCCGGCGAAGGTGAAAGCTCCTCCTACGTCTTCCGGCTCGTCCCAGATGGCGTAGGAGTCGTCGCTTCCGTCTGACGGCCCTCCTGGTGCGATGGTCACTGGGATTTTTACACAGCTATCGCCGCCGGGTTGGTGGGCTAGAACGATGAGGTCGCTGGCGAGGGTCAGCCGCACGAGGCGTTGCGCGGTGCTCCGATCGCACCACCCAGATACCATCGCTCGCTGCCCGTAGAGGGGGTGCCCATCGTTGTCATATTGGACGTTCTCCGCCGGCTGTGAGTTCTCCGTGACAAAGCCAACACGGTTGAAGGCCACCAAATAGTCGACGATCCGCGCCGTTTCGCGATCCGGCGGACCGCCGTGGCTTGGCGTCGCATCGATCTCCCCGAGCAGCCAACGAACGGTCATCTCACCGAGATCCTTGAGTGTCCGAGCGTCTTCCCAATTCATGGCTCCCCAACCCCTTCGAACACCCGCTGGCTGTGTCGTTCGTTTTACTCTCGGATGGTCCAGTTCTCGCCTACATGATGGGTCAGCTTGAGCCGCACCCGGCCGCCGTCGTACAGCGAGACGGGCTCCGCCGGCGGCTCGAGGTCCTCGGTAGTACCGATGAGGTGCGGCTCCACATCGGGCTCGGGGTCGCTCACTACGACCTCGGCCTTACGTGGTCGCGAAGGCATCGGCCGGCCCGTCCACGGGCCCCACGGGCGGATAGATGACCCGGCCGTCCGGTGCGACCGTCACCCGCGCGACAAGAGCCTCTAGTTCCTCCAACCGACTTGGGTCGTCGTCGGGTTTGCCGTCGGGGCGCATCGGCAACCGCACCCGCAAATAGTGCTCGCGCGGCCGGCCCCGGAATCGGTCCGTCTGCGGATACCACGGCCCGGAGCACTCGCCTTGGCCGGCCGGAGAGTTCGGGGTCTCCGGGGCCACATCGAAGATAAGCCAAGGCCGCTCGGCGACCGTAGGCCCAGGGTGCTCGCACTCCTCCCTGACGGCGCGCACGACTCGCCTGATTACCGAAGGGTCCAACGGCTTAGGCTCGACGCCACCGTCCAACGCCTCCGGCCAAGGGTCACCGACCTTCCAGCACCTCTGCACCAAGACCCCTCGGTACCGCCCCAACGGGCCGACGAACCACTCCGCCACGAGCAACGCGTCGGCAATCTCGCAGCCGTGAAGCACACCCTCGTTGCTCCGGCGCATCTCGGACGCCGGGGTCCGCGGACTGTAGGCCGGGTACTCCGGCTGGAAGCGAGTCGGCTGGACCGTCAAGTACGTGCCAGGAGCCAGGTCATCTTCGTGCTCACCGAAGAAGTCATCGGCTGGGAGCTTCGTCCCGTTGGCTCGGAATCGGAGCACCAGGTCGGGCATGTCATCCGCGTAGGGCCGTGCCCTTCCCATTTGGCGGACAATCTCGACCAAGACATCGAAGGGCAGCGGCTGAAAGCCGGGCGGCTTTTCGATGCTGGCGTAACCGGCGCGCACCTCGGCCACGACCGGCCACAACTCCGACGCGTTGACCTCGAAGTGGCCGCCGACCTCTTGATGCCTGTCGGCTGCGTCCTCGTCGTAGTGACGCGGGCCCGGCAAGACAGCCCGGTCAACCAGTGGGTCGTCATCGAGTCGCGCACCGATGATGGCCATGGCGCGTCTACGGATGCTCATCGCACACCTGCCTCACTCGTGATTAAGCGACCGTGCAAGGTCGCCTCAGCGACGCGGAACTTGGCCTGCTCGTCCTCTCGCCGGCGAAACTCGCGCTCCTCCTCAAGTTCCGCTCGGAAGTCAATAGGGGCCATGCGACCCTCGAGCACGCGTCGTGCATCCTCGAGCTCTGCGTCGAGACTCATCGGCGGCCCCCTCCCGCCCGTGTACGGGGAGCCGGCCAGCTGTTCATGATGCGCCAGGCGTCGGCCTCGGTTCGCTGTGGCGGCGCTGGCGCAGGCTGCCCAGGTACCCGCCACTCCCCCGGCCGGTAGAAGCGCACGGTCGACCGAGCGCCACCGGACGCAGGCTGGATGAGGTCTTCTGCTTCGCCGGCCGCGCGCCGAGCCCTCTCCTCGTCGTTCACATCGTCCCAGCTGGTCGAGAGCATCGCGCCACGGCACAGGTCGGCGAGACCTCGGGCCGCAACAGCAGCCGTTAGCGCCGTGGCCAAATCACCCCGCCGCCTGGCCGCCAACGCCTGAGCCAGCGAGGCCTCCGCTGCATCCGCGTAACTCTTCGTTGTGACGCTCATGGACGTGACCTCCTCGTTGTCGGGCCGGCGACACTGGCGACGACATCGCCCCAGCGGCCGGCCGTCTGACATTCCCGGCACCCTGAAACTGGATATGCAGCGCGCACGCCGGCCCCGGACGCCACCGAGGGGACGACATCCGGACCGGTGCCGCGCTCACCCGTGACGACTGACGCGATAACCGTGGGCAGAGGTGGGAGAGCGAGCTCCGACCGCGCCATCGACCGAGCCAGAGGGCTACCGCCGGCCATGCCGAGCGCGGTCGCCCAAACTCTCCCTTCGGCCCGCTGGGCGCACAACTCGTCGTCGATCCCGGGGTTCGCGGCCTTCAGTGCCGCGGCGATTCCGGCCGCCAACGGAGTCAGCTTCCTCGTCACGGTCGCCTCCCACTCTCGGACGGCGACCGCGAGACCAGCAGGGTCGACCCCGAAACGGCGGTATTCACTCACGTCGCTCCCCTCCGAGTTTGTCGCCGACCAGCTGGCGCACAAGTTCATTTCGACTCACGCCACGCCGCTCCGCCTCATCCTCGATTGCTCGTGCGAGTTCGTCTCCGAGGCGGATACACAGCCTCGGCGCATCCCTCGTGAACCGCGACCTCGTCTTGGTGTCAGCCATCACTAACCAGCCCAGCACGTCCCGCAGCGTGATAGGTCGATACCATCGGCCCTTCCGAGCCGAGCAAGGGCACCCTAAAGGCTGCCGTGCCCTCTCCTCGGCAACCAACCCCCCTTGGCTAACCTCACCGGTGATGCTTATCGCGACGGGCGACTTGACCGCACCGAACGTCATCCAAAGCCTGGTCGCGGTCGGCACCCTGCTCATGGCAATCACCACTGCGTGGGCTGTCAAGGCATCCAACAAGATCGGCAACGAGACTGAGCGACTGGCGACCCAAACCAAGCGGTCGGTTGACCTAGCCGAGAAAGAACTCAAACTTGTGGAGCGCCAAGTCGCGCTCGGCACCGAACAACTCGACGCCTCCCGAAAAGCGTTGCTGCGCTCCAGCCGACCCCTCATCGTGAACGTTCCACTCGACACCTTCTTCACCAGAGAGGTCCCTCCGCGAACAGACAGAGGCCTCATCGAGATTCTCATGAGCCCCGAGGCGTTCCTCGTCGTGGTTCCGATTCGCAACATTGGAAGTGGTGCAGCCGTCATCGCGGACGCCCTCCTCGAGACCCCAAGTGGGAAGCGCCGCTGCAATCCCTCGAACTTGATAGTTGCCCAGAACGAACTCAGTGTGTTGACCTTCGACGTGAAACGCCAAGACCTCGACGCGAAGCCCGAGAACCTCGACGGGTCGAAAAACGCAGTCGTCGGCTCGTGGATTCGAGTGGAGGTCACGTATTCCGACAATGCCGGCTCGCAATCACTCCGAACGATTCTCCACATCCCATACGACAACCTGCAGATGCAGTACTTCGTTCGCCAAGTAACCATCGGTGAAGAAGTCGAAGGCGGCACCTATCCGACGCTGGTGACGGCACAGGTCTGAGCAGAACCTCGCTATCGCTCGTCGTCATGTGACCCTTCCCTTCCTCTCTGATCTTTGGGGGCGAAGGTCCGGCGAGACGTCGAGCCCGACCGCGACCACCACAAGACGCTCGTCCGTACGCTCCCTGCCGTCGCCGCCGGTCCACTTGCGCTCCTCGACGCGGCCAGCCACGACCACCCGGTCGCCCTTGCGCAACTCGGACAACGGCACCGCTACGTCCCGGTAGGCGACCACCTCCACCAACACCGGCTCGCGGCCATTCGGCACCACGACGCCCGCGATTGCGAAGGGTCCTTTCCTGCCGTACCGCATATTGGGCGAGCGACTCAGCCTGCCGACCACCGCGACCAGCCGCGCGGGCCCAGTCACGGCCGGCCCCTTACTACGCCAAGCGGTGCCTCCGACCGGCACGTGACCGGACCACGGCCGCCACCAACCAGACAAGACCAGCCACTACCCCGACTACGGCAACGAGGAACACCACGGCCAGCTTGACCATCCAGACCAAGGCCCTCAGCATCACGAACGCGACCAACCCCCAGAAGATGACGAAGCCGAGCCGCCTCACAACAACCAAGGGTACCTGGGTGCAGAGTCATCGGCCCGAGCTCTGGGCCAGCGCCTCATCCACCGTGAGGCGGACCTGGTCCCACTCACCCGAGGCCAACGCCACATCAGGGTCACTGACCGCCCTCTCGAACTCGCGGACCGCGTCCGCCAGCCGAGCGTTCGCCCGAGCCGTAACCGCCCAGTCAGCCTCCGTGCCACCGGTCGTCACGTCCAGTACTCCTCGTCGTCGTTGTCGGTCGTCACGGCCACCGCCTCCGATCCGGCTGCACGATCATCGGGTCACGGTCGGCGGGGTAGCCATCCGAGCCGGTCGCCGCAGCCCTCCGGGCCGCCCTGTCAGCCGCCCGCTCCGCCACGGTGGGTCCCGTCATCCTGGCCCCGCCGGTGCGAGCCGGCTTGTCACCCTCGGACTCGGACTCGTTGAGAGCGAGGCGATACATCCGGGGCCTGCGCTTCGGGACGTCATGAAACAACAGATGCGCGGCCATCCCGACCGCCACGACCATGTCATCAAAGCCGCCCGACCGAGTGTCAATCCGCAACACACCAGGGCTCGACTCCCTCAAGCGCACCGAAAGGAGCTCCTGCTTCAGATCGGCGTCATCCGGCAACGACAACGTCCGCGACCGAAGACCCTGCACTAGCGACCCCGCCAACTGCCCGACGCTCGAGGACGTGAACAGGAACTCGGTGCACTTAATCCCCGCCGCCCGCAACTGCTCAGTCATGTGAAACGCCTGAGACGGGTCGTAGTGCAACGGGGCGTGATACAGGCGACAGAACTCGACCAGCCACAACCGCACCGACTCCAGCTCCACCTGATGACCCCGGCGCGGCTTCCACACCTTCAACTGATCCACGATTACCTGCGTCGTGTCACCAGTGCGGTCCGCGTGAGCGACCACCGCAACGCTACGGTCACGCTTGACACCCAAGTCCAAACTGCAGATGTACTTCCGGCCCTCCACCGGTGCCAACGGACCCTCCAGACGGCAAGCAAAAGCGATGTCATCGGGATCGGCGACCGAGTCCTCCGCTGCGGTCCATTCGTTTTCCCACCAACGCTGGAAAAGGGACGGAGACAGGCGACGGCGCTCCGCCTCCACCTCCTCAGCCGGAATCCACGGAGCGGGCCCCGACAGGTCACTCAACCGCCAGCTGGGGTCGTCCCGAGCCGTCTCGTAAATCTTGCGGCTGAAGTGGGACGGGCTGCCCGCCGTCGTAATCACGATCCCCCTCGAACCCGGGATCTTCGCCAAGCCGGCCCAGAGAGAATCGAAAAAACTCCGGTGGCGCTCCACGTCTGGGAAGTTCGCAAGCTCGTCCACGACCAGCCAATGAGGTCTCAGACCGTGCGACCCGGCCGAGTCTGCGGCCAGGATCACCAACTCCGCACCAGAGCGAGCCACGACACGTCCCCGGTCGATGCGCAAGTGGTTCACCAGCGCCGGCGTGCTGGCGACGAACGCCTCGCAGGACTGGCGCACCAGCGAGGCCTGGTCGGAGTCCGACGCGGCCACGTACCCGGAAGCTCCGGGCGGAGCCTGGGTCAGTAGCCAGGCGATGCTCATCCCCGCGCAATCCCGACTCTTCGAGAAGCCCTTGCTTCTCCCGATCCAGTGCCGGCGCACCTGGCTGTCGACATCGAGAATGGCCCGGGCGTCACCCCACTGCTCCTCGACGGCATGAGGACCCCACTGACCTACGTGATCCGTGAGTCCTGCCAAGAGCGTGATGGCCTGCTCGAGCCGGTTCACCACGGGTACCCCGGGTCCAACGGGTCCGAAGGGTCCCACGGTTTCGGAGGTCCCTCATCGGACTCGTGAGGCATGTGACGAAAGCAGCCCGAGTCGGTCCATGACCCGTCGGGGTAGTGACGGATCACGCAGCCGCAGCCCTTCCCCGTCGGGTCAACTATCTCGACCAGGGTGCCATCGTCTTCGATGCGGTAGTCATGCATCTGAGTCGTCTCCCATCTCGTTGGCTACATCTATCGCCTCAGGTACCTCGAGCACCTCCTGCGCAGGCTGAGAGGGCTCCAGCAATCCCCGGGCCCTCATGCTCCTCGCGCCATCCGCCATCACATCAGCGAGGCTGGCTTCAGCCTGCTCACCACCAGCGGCGAGGATCTTCAGCTTGGCGAAGCCAGCCGGTGTCCCGCCGAGTTCCTCGAGGCTACGCATCGCCCGATGGGACGCCGCGGTGGCGGCTTCTAGGTTCCTGGCACCGGGTGTCATGAGGTATGCCTCGTGGGCGAGTTGGGCACGCGCCACCTGCTCGGCCGCCAGGTCGACCGCGAGTGCGAAGCGCGGCTCGGCGCTCCATGGCAGCTGCTCCAAGAGCTCGACTCGCACCACCTCGGCCCTGGCGTCGATGACCCGCCGGGACTGCGCACCATGCTTGACGCTGAGGCGATGGCCCGGCTGAAACGGTGGCCAGGAATAGCCCCTCGCCGGAGTAGTCACAGACGGCACCTCCTGGCGATATGGGCGTGGGACTGATGGTCCCACACATGCACAAAAAGCAGCCTGCTACCTGCGGTTTCGCGATGGGTGGTCACAACCTGGTCACAACCGGTCGGCCAGTCCTTCGCGTGCATCAACCGGTGGACCATGGCTCGGAGGGCTTCGAGCGCAGCGCGCCTCTCACCGGGCCACGATTGACTTGCTGCTCCGCAGTCCTCGCATCGCCATGCGCCATCGGATTGTCGGACCAGGATGTCGCGGCTACCGCAGTTCGGGCAGGTGGATGGCCAGGCGACTGGTTCTGGCTGAGGACGCGCTTCGGGTGGGACGCGCTGTGGTTGTCTCATGTCCCATTGCGGGTGCGTCCATGCGTCCCTATATAGACGCATGGGACGCGGGGACGCACTCCTCGCGACCGCGTCTGGGACGCATTGGGACGCGGTTGGGACGCGGGGACGCATTGGGGGTTTCACAGGTCGAACTCCTGCCGTCCGGTGTCAGTTAGGTAGTGGAGGTGAGACGCTCCTTTGAGCTCAATGCGCACCCACCCTCGGGGGGCTTCGGCGATCCATTTGAGAGCGTCTCGTACGAGTTGGGCCTTGCCGCCTATGGCCTCCTCGATCTTGCGGCCGCTGAGTCCGTCGTAGATGGCGAGGTGCTCGAGGATCTTGCGGCAGAGCGAGAGGTCTGGTGGTGATGCGGTACCGGCGGGCTCGAGCGATGTGGTTACTCCGCCGTCCGGCCATGAGGTGAGGGTGAGGGTTCCGACGGCGTCCTCGTTGGCTGCGTGGGCTCGCACCCAGCCGGGTCGGTCTTTCATGACTGTGACGGCGACGGTGCCCTCGACGGGGTCGCCTCCGTCGGAGCGTCGGAACCGCTTGCGGGACTCGAGCTTGTAGGCAGCCCCGGTGACGCCGGCCAACTTGTGCTGGGCACCAATGGCGTAACGTCCTTGGCCGTCGCGGTCCTTGGGGAGGTGGTCGATGCAGATCACGCCTGCGCCCGTCCGGTCGGCAATCCGCTTCGGCAGGAGGCGGAGCCACTTGGCTATGTCGGCGTTGTCGAGGAGCGACAGTCCCTCGGTCGTCAACGCCTCGGTGACACCGTCGATGACCGCCAGGTCGCACTTGGCTTCGAGTAGGTCCTTCAGGTCAAGGATGGCGGCTGTGAACCCACCCAGTCGGCTGGTGAGCGGCTCGTCGGGCCGCACGTAGGTGAACCGCGCCGAGATGGCTTCGGCCGTCACTCCCAGCGCCCTCAGGCGGGCGACGACGCCGCGGTCGTCGTCCTCGAAATCCAACCAGTCGGCAGATCCACCAGCGGCGAGCACCTGGGCGACCGCCACCATGGCCAACCAGCTTTTGCACGTCTCGGACTCACCCTGAAACCAGTGGACCCGACCTCGATAGATGAGGCAGCGGCGGTCCCCGCGCTCGAGTAGCTCAGGTGCTGGTAGGTCGGTCCCGGCGAGCGCGTCGCTGAGGTCGACGGGAGCCCAGCTGGTCGGATGGCGCTCGTCCTCGGCTTGGTCATCGGGCTCGTTCGGTACCGGCCGCGAGCCGTTGAGCCGGTCGAACTCAGCCGTTGTCTCCGCGTCGGCCCGCCTGGCGACCTCGGCCTCGTCTCGCGCGTAGGCCTCACCACGTATGAACGCGCCGGCGCGGGCGTCATCATGCTCTCGCTCCTCCGCCGCCCTCAAGGCGGCAAGTTCCGCGAGGTCCCTCGATGACATCTGAGCCAACTCCCGCGACAACTCGGGCGATGTCACGCCGGCAAACCGAAACGGCCTAGGTCGATGACCGCCGCGTTGAGGAGCCGATGCGCGCTCCAGATCGCGGCGTCCAGATCCTCAATGTCGCCAGACTCAAGCGCATCTCGGATCTCCCGGTCAGCCTCGGCAAGTACGGCACGGAGCCACCGGCGGCGCTCGGTCCGGGCCGCGGCGTCGATGCGGATGATCCGCGCCCGCTGTCCCTGGCCGCGGTTATCCTGAGCCATGGCCGTCTCCGTTGGAGGTGGTCGTGCCGGTGATAGGCAAGGTGGTGGCGTCGGACCGGGGAGTGGTGCCCCGGTCCTCGCTGTTTTCGAGGCCAAGCATCGTTAGCAGCGCCGCCGTGGGTACCCGCAAGGTGCGACCGAAGCGAAGAGTCGGGATGGCTCCGGTCTCAGCCTGCCGGTAGGTGAGTGCCCGGCTGATACCGAGAATGTCCCGGCCGACGTCGGGCCACAGAGACATGGTCGGCGTCTCGCGGGGATCGGGCAAGACGCCGCTCATGCGAGCTCCCGTAGCTTCAGCCCGAGACGGACCAGTGTCTCCGCGTAGCGCAGGCCGGCAACACCGGTAGGTTCCCTGTCTTTCGCCTCATAGCGCACGACCGTCGGCCGGCTTATCTTGGCCAGCAGGGCCACCTCCTCCTGGGATAGCGCCAGCCTCTTACGAAGCTGGACCGCCTCCCCGGTACGCAACGCCTCCCGGGCCTGGACGAGGAGCAGTTCGTCCTCAAGTTTTCCCATATACGGGGATCGTACCATGGCGACACAACGGTATAGTGCATCCTTGCCGATCACGTGACAGCGTGGTACAGTTCAGGTCGTGCCTCCGTCTACGTCCTACCGCTTCAGCGCGATGGCCGGCGTAACGACAGGCTTTGAGCCGTGGCGGGACGGGCTGTTCCTGCCACGCCGTTGGGAGGTCGAAGTGGACGATGAGTCGGTCCCCTACATCGTCAATCTGGCTCTAGCCGTTGAGGGTGGCTCTCCAGTAATCGAAGGTGTCCAACTTGAACGGCGCCCTGGCACGCCACCGCTCAGCAGTCGAGTGGTGCGGCAGGTGCGGGTGGGTGAGTACGCCCAGGCCGCAGCGACCCTCGCTGCCTTCCGGGCGGAGCACCAGCCGGACGGCAGCGTCTCTTTCGAACCGGCCCAGTCGTCGGGCACATTCGACGTGGTCCCCGACGATTCCCGGGGCCGACGGATGACCCCAAGCCACCTGCAAGCGGTGGCGGCGGTCTACAACGCAGCGGTGGCAGCGGGCAGCCGTGCGCCCCGCAAGGCCGTCGCTGACGACGCCCGCTGGCGTCCCGTTCCTCCCAACACGGCGGCGAGGTGGGTTCGCGCTGCTAGGGATGCCGGGCTGATCCCCGAGGGCGCAGTGGTGGGACAGAAATCATCGAACAAAAGCACCGTACGGGGCAGGAAGGGGAACTCACGATGACCAAGCGACGCGCTGCGAGCGCCGAGCCGAAGAAGAACCCGGTCACTGGGAAGTGGGAGGCGCGGGTCCGGGTCGGCAAAGGCGCCGATGGCAAGTGGAAGTGGGCGCATCCGCGGGGTGACACCAAACGGGAGGTGCAGGCGAAACTCGACGATGTCCGGGGTGCAGTTCGCACGCAGAGCTACGTTCCGCCCAAGAGGCAGACCTTTGCCGATTACATCGACCATGACTGGCTTCCCGTCGTGAAGCTGAACCAGAAGCCTTCGACCTACGAAAGCTACGCGAGGAACTTGCGGGTCCACATCCTGCCCAGAATTGGCCAGCTTCAGCTGGGCGACATCGGACCGACGACGCTTGACCGCCTCTACGCTGAACTCCGCCAGTCCGGGCATCGAGGGCACAGACCGGGTGCAGGGCTCTCTGTTCGGAGCGTTCGCTACATCCACTCGATTGTCCGAAGGAGCCTTGGCGATGCGGTCAAGAAGGGACGGCTCGTCCGCAACGCGGCCGACGCCGCAGACCCTCCCGACGCTGAGTCCGTGAAGAGATCCGCCAAGAAGTCGATGCACACGTGGTCGGCGGCTCAACTCGAGGAGTTCCTGCGGCGCAGCGAAGGGAATCGCTATCAACCGGCTTGGATGTTCCTCGCAACGACTGGTTGTCGGCGAGGTGAGGCGGTCGGCATGACCTGGGATGCGCTGAACCTGAACACCGGCCAGTGCAAGATCCGCCAGACCATCACCGCTATCAATCACCAGGTCCACATCGAGGACGGCACCAAGACCGATGATGGGCGCGTGATCCAGCTCGATGCCAGAACGGTCGCGGTGCTTAGGACCTTGCAGAAGGTTCATCAGGCGCAGGAGAGGCTGCTCCTAGGTGCTGGCTACCAAGACCACGGATTGGCGTTCTGTCATCCCGACGGACGGCCCTACCACCCGGAACGCTTCTCGCGCGAGTTCGACCGTATGGTGGCCCGGCTAGGGATGCCACGGATCAGACTGCACGACCTTCGCCATACGTGGGCGTCGTTGGCGTTGGAGGCGAAGGTTCCGCTCAAGGTCGTCAGCGAACGGCTCGGGCATGCGACCACCTCCGTCACTGCCGACATCTACAGCCATGTGACTCCACCGATGGATTCCGAGGCAGCGGAGACTGTCGCCACGCTGATTTTCGGCCTGTGACCAAGTTGTGACCAACTGGCGCTTTTTTGGGTCCCTGGCGGCCGCGAGCGACGCTCTGACCAGGGCCGGAGCCCACGAACTGGCGTGTCGGAGGGGGGACTTGAACCCCCACGTCCTTGCGGACACTAGCCCCTCAAGCTAGCGCGTCTGCCTATTCCGCCACTCCGACGTGGCGCGCCGCCGGGTGCGGCGCAGGCAAGGATCATAGTGTCCGGCCGGCGAGGCATGCGGGGTGCGGGACTACGAGTGGGCCCTGGTAAAGCGCCGGTCGGGCACGAACCACACGACCGCAACGGCAACGTACAGGGCGTAGCTGATCCAAGGGCTCACCCAGGCGAGGCCGACCCCAACGGCATACAGACCGATGGAGATGGTGCCCTTGAGGTCGGAGCCGATGGCGGCCGCCACAGCCGAGTCCTTGCCGTTGGCCCGGATGATCGCCTGCACCAGGATTCCGTACGCGGCTGCGGCCCCCAGAGCGACCACCCCATAGGCGCAGGCCGGGACGTGGGCGCGGTAGTCGGTGCCTATCCACTTGGTGAGCACTGGAATCAACGACAGCCAGAACAGCACATGGAGGTTCGCCCACATGACGGCCCCGCTGATGCGCTCGGTCGCTCGAAACAGATGATGATGGTTGTTCCAGTAGATACCGATGAACGTGAAGCTCAGTGCGTAGATGAGCAGGTCCGGTAGCCGTTTGCCAAGGTCGTTCCATGAGGTTCCGTTCGGAGCCTCCAAACCAAAGGCCATGATGGTGATGATCACGGCCATGACGCCGTCGCTGAAAGCTTCGAGGCGATCCGTGTCCCACCGGCCAGAAGCCGAGGCCGCGGCAGGCGGATCCGTCATTGTGTCCCCGCGTCCGCCGCCAGGCGAGCGAGAATGTCGCCGATGCCGCGTGACAATAGCGAGATGTGCCCCTCGCCCTCTCGCAAGAATCCGGTCGAACCCGGAACATGCGACGCCAGCCACTCCCCGTGCGACGGCGGGACCATCCGGTCCAGGTCGGCCCGCCACACTGCGACGGGCACGGAGACCTCCTCGAGGTCGAAGCCCCACGGGCCGATGAACGCCTGGTCGTCGTCCCAGTAGCCCTTCGAACCCGTCGATGCCGCCAGCCGAAACCACCGGGCCATGAAGTCCGCGAAGGCTCCATCGAGGACGGCCCGATCGGGCTCGGACAGCAAGCCTCCCAGCGCCTCGATCAGCTGGTCAGCTGCGATGTCTTCGAGAGATCTCATCAGCTCCTCGACGCGCTCCTCCAGTCCTGGATCGCCGGCGATGAGTGCTTCGAACTCGGCGACGTTTTCGGGGCCCATCCCAGCGGTCCAGTCGAGATCCGTCACGCCGTAGTAAGGCGCCACGCCCGCCACGGTCGCCACGGCTGCGCATCGCGACGGGAGCAGGGCCCCGCAAGCGATGGCGTGCGGCCCACCCCCCGACCACCCAGCCGTGACGAACCGCCCGGCTCTCAGATGATCGAGGACCTCTGTCACGTCGGACGCCGCGTCGGCGACCGAACGCCCGACCTTCCTGCTGGATGTGGCGTAACCCGGTCGTGACAAGATGACGACCGGCCATCCGAACTCTCCAGCAGCCGTAACCAGCCCGTCCCACAGCAACGCCGCGCCCGGTTGGCCGTGATGGAACACGAGGACCTCGGCACCTGGGTTCAATGCTCCAGAGCACTCGTAGTTGATCTGCCGGCCGTCCGAATGCTTCAGCTGCGCCACTGAGAATCCCCCGAATTCAGTAGTGCCAAGGGAACTTGGACCAGTCGGGAGAGCGCTTCTCGAGGAAGGCGTCGCGCCCTTCGACGGCCTCGTCCGATGCGTAGGCCAGACGGGTGGCCTCCCCCGCGAACATCTGCTGCCCCACCAGCCCGTCGTCGATCAGGTTGAACGCGTACTTCAGCATGCGCTGCGCCGTCGGGCTCTTCGAGTTGATCTCCTTGGCCCATTCGAGGGCCGTCTGCTCGAGCTCGGCATGGGGCACCGCGGCGTTGACCGCCCCCATGGCCTGCATCTCCGCCGCCGTGTACGTCCGACCGAGGAAGAACATCTCACGGGCGAACTTCTGGCCGACTTGGCGGGCCAGGTAGGCAGATCCGAACCCGCCGTCGAAGCTGGCCACGTCGGCGTCGGTCTGCTTGAAGCGGGCGTGCTCGGCGCTCGCCAGCGTCAGGTCCGACACCACGTGCAGGCTGTGGCCTCCGCCGGCCGCCCAGCCCGGTACCACGCACACCACGACCTTCGGCATAAAGCGGATGAGGCGCTGGACTTCGAGTATGTGCAACCGCCCGGTACGGGAAGGGTCGAGCGTGGCGGAGTCGTCGCCGGACGCGTACTGGTAGCCGTCCCGCCCGCGGATGCGCTGGTCACCGCCGGAGCAGAACGCCCAGCCCCCATCCCGAGGCGAAGGCCCGTTGCCGGTGAGCAGCACGCACCCAACGTCGGGGGTCTGGCGGGCGTGGTCCAGGGCCCGGTACAGCTCGTCGACGGTGTGGGGCCGGAAGGCGTTGCGCACTTCGGGGCGATTAAACGCAACTCGGACCGTACCTTGATCGAGCGCCCGATGATAGGTGACGTCCGTGAAAGAGAACCCTGCCACTTCCCGCCACGAGGTCGGGTCGAAGATCGCAGAAACCATGGGTGTCGACACTAGGTGGCGCCGGCCAGGCCCCACACTTGGGCGTTATAGGCAGGGCCTTGTGGAGCCGGGTTCGCCGCCACGTTGACCACGGACGCTTGGCAGGCAACCGCGATCGGAACCGCAAACAGGGGCAGGTCTACGTGATCGCTCCACGCCGCTCGATCGATCTCGTCGATGTCAGCCAGTCGGGTGGACCCCGAGGTGGAGGCAGCCCGGTGCACCAAAGCGTTCAGCGATGCGCTGTCGACACCGTCGGTGTCGTCAGAGCTCCCCGCCAAGTAGATGCCGGTCGCCGACCCCGGGAACGGTCCAATGGACCGGACCTCGATAGCCATATCCCATCCCGTGCCCGCCTCCGCGGAGGCGACGGACCCCACATTGACGGAGGTCACTTCGAAGCCAGCCGTGCGCAGGTCGGAAGCGACCGCTTGCGCGGCGGCAGCCGACAGGGGATCCGACCCCGCGATGAGGCGCAGGGGCGGCCCTCGGTGCGACGCCTGCGACGCCGCAACGGAGGACGGGGCCGGTGCCTGGGCCAGGTACCCGGGCTCGCCGGGCACGAAGAAGCGGTTTGCCAACGGGCTGGCAGCGGGCATGACGGCTGCGAGTACCGACGCCGTCAACCTCTGACGATCGACGGCGTCGCTGACCGCGGCGCGCAGCGTCGGCGATGCCAGCGGTCCGCTCCCCTCCCTGAAATCCAGGTCGAGGTAGGTCGGTCCGGCCGCCACGTCAACCGACAGCGATTTGACGGAGTGGAGAGGTAAAAGGGTGGACGCCGTGGCCGCCACCGACGCGCAGCTCACCTGACCCGCGGCCAAGGCCGCCACGGCCTGAGCCTGGTCTGGTACGAAATCGAAATCGATGGCCAAGGCCGCCCCCGGCGGCCCCGCGTAGCTGGGGTTGCGCACCAACCTCAAGGGCCCGCCGGGAATGTAGGACTGGACGATGTACGGTCCGCCCGAGACGAGATCGGCCACGGGATCTGTGAACCCGCTGTCGAACCCGATCCGCTCGGCCACGTGGGCGGGCATCAAATGGCCAAACAAGCCTTCCCAATCCGGGTCGGGGATCGAGAAGCGTACCGTCACCACGTCCGGCGTTGCCGCGGCCACGTCCACGCTGCTGATCTGGCTGTAGCCGGCCGTGGCCGCGGGCAAAAACGCCTTGCCCCCGACGTCTGTGGCCCCGCTCCGGCCGGACTGCGCCCGCCAGTTGTACACGAAGTCCTGGCCGCTGATCGGAATCCCGTCCGACCACGTGGCCGCCGGGTTGAGGTGGTACACCACCGTCTGGGGAGACTCCGAGACCACCGACGCCGACGTCACCAGGGCCGTATTCAGCGAGGGCACAAAAGAAGGGCCGACGTTGAACACCGAGGGCCACAACTGGTCGGCGATCTGGGTCAGCGACGGGCTGTATCCGCCCCGAGCCAGCACGTTCCAGTTATGCGGAGGGAGTCCGTCCAAGCCGAAGCTGAGTTCGCCCACTGGCGCGGGAGGCGGGCTCGGCGGCGGCACCGTCGTCGTCGGCGGGGCGCGCCCCGCCCCGTGGTGGGTCGCCCCGCACCCCGAGAGCGCGAGCACGCCCACGGCGACGCCGGCCAGGAACCTCCGTGCGCGCCTCAGCCGCTGAGCCAGACGTTGGTCGGGTCGCATTCCTGGATCGCTGCCATATAGATGCAGTTGTGGACCTGGGAGCCGTGGACGAGAGGTTCATTCGGATCGGAAATCGGGAAGACGGCGGCTTGACTCATTACCTCCATGTCGGCCTGGTGCCACAGGATGGAGGCTTGAGTAACCGAGGTGGCGGCGAGAGCCCGGTTGATGATCGAGTTGAGGGTCGCGTCCTCGAACAGGCCGTAGTCGCTCGACGCCGGCGGCAGGGTGTTCCCGTCGAACAGTGGCACGAAGAAGGATTTGGCCGAGTCGCCATACCAGTCGGGACCCCAAGCCCCCAGTGACAAGTCCCACGCAGCGGCTCGAGCCGCGCTCGGGACCTCGAGGTACTTGGAGTAGAAGACCGAGAACGGGACGGCCACGCCCGTGACAGTGATACCTACCTCGCGCAGCTCGGACTGCACCGTCCGAAACATGGCGGCGCTCGCCCCGTAACTGGGCTGGTACAAGAGCTTGAGGTCCATGTGCGTGATCCCGGCCCGGACCAGCAGCTGTTTGGCCATTTTCGGGCTGTATGGATACAGATTGAAGTCAGGCGACGAGCCGCTGATGCCGTTTGGCAGTATATGGGTGAGAGGCGGCGATACCTGTCGACCGCCAATCTCGTCGATCAGACTGGCCCGGTCCAGGGCGTACGTTATCGCTTGGCGAACCGCGACCTTCTGCAGTGCTCCCCGGTCGGTCGGAGACACGGTGTTAAAGACGATGAACGGATCATTGGTGAATTCCGACTGCATGAAGAAGTCGGGATTCTTCGATGAGATCAGCTCCGGGACGACATTCGCCGGCACGCCGGCATCCCACTCCATGTCGGCGTTCGGAGTGTTGGCCAGAACCTGCCGATAAATCTGGTTCGCGCTGCCGGTTTCATTGACGACGATCCTGTCTACATTGGCATTGCGCAACGGATCGGTATCGGGGTTCCAGGCCGGATTGCGCACATAAACGATGGACCTGCCGGGCCTGTAGCTCTCGATCCGATAGGGGCCGTCGGAGATGGTGTGCTGGGCCAGCTGGCTGCTCGCCGGCAGGTATTTCAAGATCTCGGAGGGAACCGGTGCGAACGGTGGCAGGGTCAGCAGATCGGTGAAATAGGTGGCCGGCTTCACCAGAGTGAAGTCGACCGTGAGGCCCGACGGATCTGACCGGTCGACCCTCACGCCCGAGATGGGGTGAGAATCGATGAAGGCCGCTTGGTCCGCCGCGTTCGTAGATGACATGTTGCTGAATCCGGCGCAGAACGTCGAGTAGCCCGCCAGGATGTCACTGAAGTCGGAGTCGCCCGCGTACGGCTCGGTCGGGTTGCAACTTCGCTGGACCCCTCGCACCACATCAGCGGCGGTCACCTGTCGGTGAGGGTCGGTGTCCCAGTCGGCCCCCTTGCGGATAGTCACGGAGTAATCCAGGCCGCCGTTGGTGATGTTCGGCATGGCCGCGGCCAGATCGGGAACCACGGAGGTCGTCTCGCCTTCTACGGCCGGATAGTTGTAGAGCTGCCGGCTCCACATGCGCAGGTTGAGATAGCCGATGGTCAAATAGCTGACGTTCGGATCCATGTAGTCGACATCGCCAACGCCGAGCATGGTGAGAGTGCCGCCCCGCTCAGGGGCTCCCCCGCTGTTGTCGGCATAGATCTGGCCGGGCAGGGTCGTGCTTCTCGGGCCCTGCGAGGTCTTGGAGCCATGGCTGTGGCCCCCACCCCGCAACGGCACTCCCCCTACGACGACGGCTGCGACCACCAGCACCGCCACGACCGGCCCGGCTACTGCCATCAGAATGCCCCGCCTTGGCCGCCGGGACCCCCGTCGGGACGGACCGGTCTGCGATGGTGCTGTGTCGGGTGGCAGAACGCTAGTGAAGCCGGACCCGGGGATCTAGCACGGCGTAGAAGATGTCCACCAGGATGTTGGCCACGATGACCGCCGCCGAGGCGATGATGACGATACCGATGATGACTGGCAGATCCTGGTTCTGGATCGACTGCACGGCGGTGTAGCCCAGCCCGGGCATTCCGAACACCGTCTCGGTGATGATGGCCCCTCCGAGAAGGGTCCCCACGTCGATGCCGAACTGGCTGGCCACGGGGGTCAGGGCGGAGCGCAGGCCGTGGCGGTAGATGACCCGTCGCTCCCTCAGCCCCTTGGCCCGGGCCGTGCGGATGTAGTCCTCTCCGAGCACTTCCAGAAGGGAGCCTCGAGTCAGCCGTGTATAGGTGGCCGCCGATACCAGGGCCAGGGTGATCCACGGCAAGATCAGGCTTTGAAACCATTTGACGGGATTGGCGGAGATATAGGTGTAGCCCTGGCCGGGGAACCATCGGATGCCCCGCTTCTGCAGCTGGAACGAGACCAAGAAAAGCAGGAGAAGGCCCAACACGAAGGTCGGCATGGAGTAGAAGAACAGGGCCAGGGCGGTGACGGCTCGGTCGAAGATCGAGCCCCGCCGGACGGCCGAAAGGACCCCCGACAACACACCCAGGATCAGCCAGATGACGGCCGCGCCGAGGGTGAGAGAGAAGGTAATTGGGACGGCCTGCTTGAGGATGCTCCCCACGGACTCACCGTGGTAGTACGAGTACCCGAGACTGTGATGCCATGTCAGCTGCCACAGGAAGTGGCCGTACTGTTGATAGATCGGCTTGTTGAGCTCCAGCCGCTTACGGATGAGCATCACCGTCAACGGGGTGGCGTCCTTGCCGGCCAGGCGGTAGGCCACCGTGTTGGCGTTCCCTCCAAGGAAGAAAATGCCGAACACCAGGACGGTGACCATCCACATCACGAAGACCCCGAGAGCGATGCGCCGGATCAGAAATCTGATCATCTCGTCCTCCTACAGCCGGTCGATGCGCGGGTCAAGGGCGTCGCGCACTCCGTCACCGAGGATGTTGAACGCCAGGGTGGTGATGAGCAGGGCGGCGCCAGGGAAGACGATGAACCACCAGGCCTGCTGGTAGATGCTCTCGGCTTCGGCGAGCATCTGACCCCAGTCCGCCGTCGGCGGCGGTATGCCGAGCCCGAGGAAGGAGAGGCTCGCCTCGGCGACGATCGACACCGGTATCAGCAGGGTGGCATAGACGATCAGCTGAGCCATCACGTTGGGCAGGATCTCCACGAACATGATGCGCCAGGAGCTGGCCCCGAGAGAGCGGGCCGCTTCTATGAATTCCTTCTCGCGGATGGACAGTACCTGGCCGCGGATTATTCGGGCTACGGCCGCCCAGCCGAAGACGACGATGACGATGATCACGATGCGCATGCCGGGATGGCTGATCGACACCAGCGATATGGCGAACAACAGATACGGAAGCGACAGGACCAGGTCGACCAGCCGGGCCACGATGGTGTCGACGATGCCGCCGAGGTAGCCGGCGGCCAATCCCAGGACGGCCCCGACGGCGACGGTGAGAAGCGTCGCCAACACACCGACTTCAAGCGATACCCGCGATCCATAAGCCAGGCGTACCAGTAGATCGCGGCCCTGGTCGTCGGTACCGAGGAGGAAGGTCTTACCCGGGGCCACCGGCAACCCCTCGGGGTTGAGGCCGGTCGTCCGGAACTGCTCGTTGACTCCGTGGCCGGTGATGGTGGCGAACACCGGAGCGAATATGGCCACCAGGATGATGATCAGGATCACCACTGCTGATATGACCGCGGCCCGGTCCCTACGGAGACGGGCCCAGGCCAGCTGCCACGTGCTGCGCCCCTCGATCTTGGGGTTGGCCGCCGCCGCGTCGACCCCGGCTGGTTGCTCCTCCAGAGGTGCTTGGATGGGGGTACCGGTGAGGCTCATGGCGCTCCCTTCTCGATCAACTCGCTTACCGTTTCAGCGCTTACCGCTTCCGGCTCCACGATCCGCTCGTGTTCGGCTATCTGCGGGGTGGCCGTGATCAGTTCCTCGGCCGACTTCACCGGGAAGTGGCACGCCGTGAGGTGGCTGGGTTGGTCACCGGCCCGAGCCACCAACTCGGGGTCCTCGTCTACACAGAGCTGCTGGGCCTTGGGGCAGCGGGGATGGAAACGGCACCCGCTCGGGGGGTGGACCGGGGAGGGCACGTCGCCGACCAGGATGATCTTCTTCTTCTTGGCCGCTTCGGCCGGGTCCGGAGTGGGCACCGCCGAGAGGAGAGCATTGGCGTAAGGATGACGGGGCTTCTCGTACAGGTCTTCAGAGGGTGACAGCTCGGCAATCTTGCCCAGGTACATGAGCGCCACCCGGTCGCTCACGTGGCGCACGACCGACAGGTCGTGGGAGATGAAGATGTAGGTCAACCCGAGCTGGCTCTGCAGGTCGGCGAGCAGGTTGAGCACCTGGGCCTGGATGGAGACGTCCAGAGCGGAGACGGGTTCGTCGCAGACGATGAGCTTGGGCTTGAGGGCCAGAGCCCGGGCCAAGCCGATGCGCTGACGCTGACCGCCGGAGAATTCGGCCGGGAAGCGGTTGTAGTGCTCGGGGTTGAGGCCGACCAGCTCCATGGCCTCCTGGACCCGGCGCTTGCGTTCGGCCCCGCTGGCCAGGCCGTGGATGGCGAAGGGATCGCTGATGATGGACCCGACCCGGCGCTTCGGGTTGAGCGAGCCGTAAGGATCCTGGAAGATCATCTGCATCTCGCGGCGCAGTGGGCGCATATCGCGGGCCTTCAGCGTGCTGATATCTTTGCCGTCGAAGACGATCTGGCCCGAGGTCAGATCAAACAGCCGGGTGATGCAACGGGCCAGGGTGGACTTGCCGCACCCAGTCTCGCCCACCAGACCGAGCGTCTCGCCATGGCGCACCTCGAGGGTAACGCCGTCGACCGCGTGGACCACGTCTTTGTTGCGGCGGATGCTGCCCGACTGGACCGGGAAATGCTTGACCACGTCGGTCAGCGAGAGAATGACGTCTCCGCTCATCGGGCGACCGCCACGCCGGTGACCTGATCACGGATGCTCTCCCGTTCCGCTTTGGTGTGGGGGAGCCAACAAGCCGACCGGTGGTTTGGGTCTTCGTACACTTTTTCGAGCGGGGGGACCTGGTCACGGCAGCGGTCCATCACGTACATGCAGCGGGGGTTGAAAGGGCAGCCGGACGGCGGATTGATCAGACTGGGCGGCTGGCCCGCTATGGACTTCAGCCGTTCCCCACCTCCGGTATAGGCCGGCAGCGAAGCGAGCAGCCCCTCGGTATAGGGGTGGTGGTTGGCATAAAAAAGAGGATCGCGGGGGGCCGCCTCCATGACCTTGCCGGCGTACATGACGATCACGTCGTCGGCCACTTCGGCGATGACCCCGAGATCGTGGGTGATGAGGATCACCGCAGTACCAAACTCGTGCTGGAGCCGTTCGACCACCCGGAGCACCTGGGCCTGGACGGTCACGTCCAGGGCGGTGGTGGGCTCGTCGGCCACGAGCAGGGCCGGGTTGAGAGCCATCGCCATGGCGATCATGGCCCGCTGGCGCATGCCGCCTGAGAACTGATGAGGAAAGTCGTCCACCCGGCGGTCGGGCTGGGCGATGCCGACCAGCCTGAGCAGGTCGACGGCCCGTTTCTTGGCCGCCGACTTTGAAGTATGCGGTTCGTGGGCCTGGATCATCTCGATGATCTGCCAGCCGACCCGATAATAAGGATGAAGGCTCGACAGGGGATCCTGGAAGATCATGGCGATCTGGGCACCGCGCACGGCCCGCAGCTCAGCGTCGGTCATGGTCAGCAGGTCCTGGCCGTTGAACAGGGCCTGGCCCGAAATTTCGGCCCCCCTGGTCAGACCCATGATGGTCTGGGTGGAGACGCTCTTACCCGATCCCGACTCCCCCACTATGCCGAGGGTCTGACCCGGCTCGATTGAGAAGGACACTCCCCGCACCGCCTGCACCAGACCATCGATGGTCGGGAACGAAACGTGTAGGTCACGAACTTCTAGGAGTGTCACCGTGTCTCCGATCTGGACCGAATCGGTCCGGCGATAATATCGCCGGACCGATCCATTCCTTATTATGCGTGTTGCTCTGTAACCGGGCTGGGCTAGCTCGACAGCCAGACGTTGGCCATGTCGCAGTCCTGGATTGCTCCGATGAAGACACAGTTGTGAACCTGGGACCCATGGATGGTCGGCTCGTTAGGTGACTCGAGCGGGTAGACAGCAGCCTGCTTCATCACCTCGACGTCGGCGGCATGCCAGAGGGCGTCCGCAGCCGACTCCGTGGGGGCAGCCAGAGCCTGGGCCATGATGTTGTTGGCCACCGGGTCATTGAAGAACCCGAAGTTGCTCGACGTCGGCGGCAGAATGTTTCCGTCCAGGATGGGCAGGAAGTACGACTTGCCTCCGGTCGGATACCAGTCCGGCCCCCAGCCTGCTTCGGCCAGGTCCCACGTACCAGCCTTGGCCGCAGTCCCCGGGATCAGGTACTTGCCGTAGAAGTCGTTACCCGAGGCAGCCAGACCTTTGAGGGTGATGCCCACCGCGGCCAACTCGGCCTGGGCGGTCTGGAAGTCCTTGCCCGCAGTCACACTCTGAGAAGGCCTGTACAACCAGGTCAACGTCAGGTGCGGGAAACCGGCCTGGGCCAGCATGGCCTTGGCCTTGGCGGGATCGTACGGGTAGTCGTCGAAGTTTGGCGACGAGCCGTCCGTGCCTGGGGCGATGAGGTGGGTCAAGGGCGGGGCCACGTCCGGACCACCCGCGTTCTGCACGAACGCCGATCGATCGAAGGCGTAGGAGATGGCCTGCCGCACCAGCGGGTTGGCCAGGGCCTTGTTGTTGTTGGGCGACACCGTGTTGAAGATGATGTACGGGTTGGTCGCGCCCTCGGTGACCAGCTGGAAGTCCGGGTTGTTGCTGGCGATCAAGCTCGGCACGAAGTTCGACGGAACGTGAGAGTCGAACTGCATGTCTGCCTGAGGCGAATTGGCCAGGACTTCCTGATAGATCCCCGTCGGGGTGCCCGTCTCGGAAATGTCGATCGCGTTCACATAGGCATGACGGATCGGGTCGCTGGCCTGGTTCCACGCCGGGTTACGGACGAAGTCGATGGTCTTGTTGGGCACGTAGGACTGCACCTCGTAGGGGCCGTCCGAATAGGTGTGCTGCGACAAGGCGACGCTGTCCGGGAGATAGTTGAGGATCTCCTCGGGGACCGGGTTGGCCCACGACAGGTTCAGGGTGCCAGGGAAGTAGCTCGCCGTCTTGCTGAGCTGGAAGTTGACCGTGAGCGGGTTGTTGGGGTCGACAGTCACACCCGAGATGTCGTTGCTGTCGATGAAGGCCTTCTGGGCCGCCGCGCTCGTCGCCGACACCTTGGAGAAGGCAGTGCAGAAGGTGCTGTAGCCGACGAGTACGTCGCTGTAGTCGGGCTGGCCGCCGAATGGATCGGTCGGGTTGCAACTGCGCTTGACACCCCGGATGACGTCGGCCGCAGTGACCTGTCGCGGCGGGCTGGTGTTCCACATGGCGCCCTTGCGGATCGTGACCGAGTACTCGAGACCGCCGTCGGAAACCGCCGGCTGGGCCGTCGCTAGGTCAGGAGCGAGGGTGAATGTCTTCCCGAGGATGCTCGGATAGGTGTACAGGTTGCGCTCGTACAGGTAGTACACGTCGTAGTCAAGGGTGTAGTAGCCGATGTTGGGGTCCAGAGCATCGTCGACGTCGCTGGTCCCAAGCACCGTCAGGGTGCCGCCGGTGACCGGGGTGCCCGAGCTGTTGGGGTTGTTGATCTGAAGACCAGCTCCCGCAGTCGAACTAGACGTGTTCGGGGGGGTGGATGTTGACTTGCTACTGCTGCCACAAGCCGCAGCGATCAGCGTCAGGCTCGCAAGCCCAGCGCCTACCTGCAGGGTAGTTCGCTTCAATCTTTGCACTTGGAGAGACCCTCCTCGTCTCTTGACCTTCGCTTTCGCTCCGGTCTCTTCCTTCTATTCATATTTTCTCAACCTCAGCCCCGTCTGCCTCCCATCATTGCAAGCGGATGGCGAGGATGACGGTGGTGAAGCAGAAACAAACGGCGCAGGTAATCGTCATGCGGTCCAGGTTGCGCTCGGCAACCGTGGAACCAGCCGCTGATTGACCCAAGCCGCCACCGAACATGTCAGACAGCCCTCCACCTTTGCCGCTGTGGAGCAAGACCATGCCGATGAGCGCCAACGACACCATGATGTGGATAACGATGACAATGATCGTCAGCACTCGGGCGTCGCCTCCTCCTATTTCTGTTTACCTCTTGTACATCAGGCGGCGGGACGCAACATAGCAGCCCGTATTCCCACTGTGCGAGATGTCTGTGTTGAAATTCCGGCCCGGCTGCAACAAATGTTCCAGACCGGCGGGGCTCAGGCCCTCCCGTACGTGGCTATTCGGGCGAATTGGGAAGGATCGAGGCTGGCCCCGCCGACCAGGGCCCCGTCGATGTCAGCCTCTGCCATCAAAGCCCCGATGCTCTCAGGATTGACCGAACCTCCGTACTGGATTCGCACCGATGCCCCCGCGGCGGCGCCGAAGTCGGCCGAGACGGCCGACCTCACCGACCCGCACACCGCTTGTGCGTCCCCGGGAGTCGCCGTCCTCCCCGTGCCGATGGCCCAGATCGGCTCGTAAGCGATGACCAGGCCGGCCACCACTTCAGGGCTCAGCCCGGCCAGACCGGCACGCACCTGGCCCAGGACCTTGGCCTCGGTGTCTCCGGCCTCGCGCTCCTCGAGGGTCTCCCCGACACACATGATCGACGTCATGCCGGCGCCGGCGACGGCCTTGACCTTCTTGTTGACCGTCTCATCGGTCTCGCCGAAATGCTGACGTCGTTCCGAATGGCCGACGATTGTGTACCGGACGTGGAGCTTGGCCAGCATCCCGGGGCTCACTTCCCCTGTGTAAGCCCCGCTTTGCTCCCAATGAACGTTCTGCGCCCCGAGGGCGATCGGTATGTCGTCGACATCCAACACCGTCTGCACGGACCGAAGGGCCGTGAACGGGGGATGGATCGAGACGTCGACCCTGGAATAGTCCTGATGATCCAGGCTGTAGGCCAGCTTCTGGACCACTGCGATGGCCTCGAGGTGGGTGAGGTTCATCTTCCAATTGCCGGATATGAGCGGCTTTCGAGGTGATGAACTCACGCTTGCGCGCTCTCGCGCAGGGCGGACAGGCCGGGGAGGTCTCCGCACTCGAGGTATTCGAGAGAGGCGCCTCCACCGGTGGAGACGTGATCGATGCGGTCGGCGACACCGAAATCGGCGACCGCGGCGGCGCTGTCTCCTCCCCCGACGACGGTGAAGGCCTTGGTGGCCGCTATCGCCTCGGCGATGGTGCGCGTCCCTGCCGCGAAACGGGGGTCTTCGAACACCCCCATGGGTCCGTTCCAAAGCACGGTGCGGGCTTCGGAGATGACGTCAGCGAACTCGGCCGCCGTGCCGGGTCCGATGTCCAAGCCGATCCATCCGTCGGGTACGTTCGGCCCGACCTGGCGGGTTTCCCCGGTCGGCGCCACCCCGGCCCCAAACGCCCCGCCGGGGCTTAGGACGGTCAGATCGCTCGGGATGCGCAAGTCGTGCCCGGATTTCAACAGCCGGCGGCACGTGTCGACCATCGACTCCTCGAACAGCGAGTCACCGATGGTGTGGCCCCGGGCCGCCAGAAACGTAAAGCACATCCCTCCCCCTATCAGCAGGGTGTCTACCCGGTCGAGCAACGCTTCGATCACGCCCAGCTTGTCGCTCACTTTCGAGCCGCCGAGCACCGCTACGAACGGATGCTTGGCCCGGTGGAGCAGGCCGTCGAGGACTTCGACTTCCCGGGCCATGACGCGACCCGCCGCTGCTGGCAGGAATCGGGTCGGCCCGACGACCGAGGCGTGGGCCCGGTGGGCGGCGCCGAAGGCGTCGTTGACGAACAGGTCCTGGCCGTGGGCCAGTTCCTCGGCTAGCGACAGCGTGCCGGCCTCCTCCCGCCCGTCGAATCGGATGTTCTCCAGCAGCTCGACCTTGCCGGCGTCGGCGCCGGCTTCGGTCAGCAACTGGCCGAGCCGCTCACGAACCGGGGCCATGACGAAGCGCGGGTCTGGAGTCCCCTTCGGACGCCCCAAATGGCTGACTACGGTCACTTTGGCGGCGCCCTGGTCGAGCAGCCACTTGATGCTCTCGAGCGTCAGCCTGATCCTAAAGTCGTCTGTGATCCGGCCGTCGACCATAGGGACGTTGAGGTCGGCGCGCATCAAGACCCTCTTGCCCCCAACCGGGGCCAGGTCTTCTAAGACGGGGACCTTTGACATCTAGCGGCCGCTCAACGGGAGCGGCCGGCGAAACCGATCAGGCGGGCCAGGTCCACGAGCCGGTTGGAATAGCCCCACTCGTTGTCGTACCAGCCGAACACCTTGACCATCGAGCCCATGGTGATCGTCAGCAGCGAGTCGAAAGTGCATGAAGCCGGGCTGCCCACGATGTCGGACGAGACGATCGGCTCATCGGTGTAGACCAATATTCCCTTCGATAGCGGGCCGGAGGCTGAAGCCGCCCGGAAGGCTTCGTTGACCTCCTCGATCGTCACGTCACGGCCGAGGATGCCAGTGAAGTCGGTTATGGAGCCGTCCGGCACGGGCACCCGCAAGGCGGTCCCGTCGAGCTTGCCTTTCATCGAGGCCATGACCAGGCTGGTCGCCCGGGCCGCTCCCGTCGACGCTGGGACGATGTTGACCGCAGCCGATCGGGCCCGGCGCAAATCCTTGTGGGCCAGATCCAGCAGGTTCTGATCGTTGGTAAAAGCGTGGATCGTGGTCATGAGGCCCTTCTCCACCCCGAAGGCGTCATCCAGAACCTTGATCATGGGCACGAAGCAGTTGGTCGTGCACGACGCGTTAGACACGACCTTGTGCTCGGCCGGGTCGAAGCTGCCGTCGTTGACACCGATCACGAACGTGGCATCGACACCCGCAGCCGGAGCCGAAATTATCACCCGGGGTGCCCCGGCTTCGATGTGCGTCGACGCTTTGTCTTTATCGGTGAATATGCCGGTCGACTCGACCACGACGTCTACGCCCAAGTCGCCCCACGGCAGCGCCTTCGGGTCGCGCTCGGAGAACACCGAAAAGGTGTGATCTCCCACCGTGATCGAATTGTCGGTGTGGGCGACTGCTTCGGAAAGCGTCCCATGGGTGGAGTCGTACTTGAGGAGGTGGGCGTTCGTCATGGTCGGGACCAAGTCATTGACGCCGACGACCACGACGGCTTCGGCACCCGGGTTCTCGCGGGCCTGCTGCAATATGGACCGCAAGAAGTTGCGGCCGATGCGGCCGAAGCCGTTGATGCCTACTCGAACTGCCATTGCTTTCTCCTTGGTGTGCCCGGCCCCATCCCCATGACGGCGGCCGGCGCCGGTTTGTGACCCGTCCTCCCCAGAGGGACGGTCGAATCGCGCGAGTGACGTGCTGCCGGCGTCACTATGTCAGCAATCTCAGCACAGCGGCCAACCGTTCGGGATCGTGGCCGCTCCCGTCGGGCCGACCCATATCGGCCGCGACGACCGGTACGCCATAGAGGGTCGCGGGTGCTGGCGGGTCGCTGGCAGGCCCGGTCGCCACGACCATGGCGTCGAGCGCGATGCCGTGATCCAAGACAGCCTTCAAATGATCCGCGCTGGAGAACCCCGAAGTCTCAGGCGTCTGAGGTCTCAGGTTGCACACATATATGCGCGTGCCAGTAGTCGTGGTGGCCAGCGCCTCTCTGATCGTGGGCACCGCGCACACCGCCAGCACGCTGGTGAAAAGAGAGCCGGGGCCCATCACGACCTGGTCCGCCTCAGCCAGCGCACCCAGGACCTCGTCGGGGACGGGGGCGTCCGGCGGCACGATCGACACTGAGGAGATGGCACCGGGCGACGTGGACACGTTGACCTGCCCGACCACTTCGGTCCCGGCCACGTCCGCTTTCAACACCACCGGCACCGAAGTGGCCGGCAGCACCCTCCCGGTCGACTCGACCAGCCGGCTGGCGACGTCCAGGGCTTCTCCGAAATCGCCGGTGATGTTGGCGAGACCGGCTATGAGGAGGTTTCCCAAGGCGTGGCCTTCGAGGTCTCCTGACGGGAACCTGTACTCGAACGCCCGGGCCCACAGGGATCGATCTGCGGCCATGGCGACCAGACAGCGGCGCAAGTCGCCCGGCGCCGGGATGCCCGCTATCTGGCGCAGCTTGCCGCTCGAACCCCCATCGTCGGCCACGGATACGACCGCCGTGACCTGGCCGGCGTACAGCCGCGCCGCCTTTAGGGTGGTAGCCAGCCCGTGCCCACCGCCGAGGGCGACCACCTTTGGCGAGGCGGCGCTCATCGACTTATGTCTCGGTGGTATACGGCAGGTTCGTAGCCGCGCCCCCGGATCTTGTGGGCGATCTCCTCGGCGAGGGCAACGGAGCGGTGCCTGCCTCCCGTGCATCCGATGGCGACCGTCAAATACGACTTCCCTTCCTTTACATAGGCGGGCAGCAGGAAGCCCAGTAGGTCGTCGATCCGGGACACGAACTCCGCCGCCGCGGGCTTGTCCAGCACGTACTTCCTCACCGGCTCGTCCAGCCCGGTCAAGGGCCTCAGCTGCTCGACCCAATGGGGGTTCGGCAGGAACCGCACGTCGAACACGTTGTCGACGTCCAGCGGCACGCCGTGCTTGAAGCCAAACGACACGACGGATATCTGCATGGGATCCCCGCGCTCATCCGTAAACAGGTCGATCAGACGTTCACGCAGCTGGTTGACGTTGAGGTCACTGGTGTCGACGATGACGTCAGCCATGGCCCGAATGGGCTCCAACCTCGTCCTCTCCAAGGAGATCGCCTCTTTGACCCCCTCCTGCCCCAGCGGGTGGCGGCGGCGGGTGCCTTCGAACCGGCGGACGAGGACTTCATCCGAAGCTTCCAGGAACAAGGTGCGCACCTGGGCGCCACCCGCCCTCAACTGGTAGACGGCGGCCTCGAGCTCCTCCAGCTGCTCGGCATCGCGGCCCACCACCAGGGCCACCCGCTCCTTCGCCGACCCAGGGGCGCCGGCCAGTTCGGCCACCTTGGTGATCAGGGCGGTCGGCATGTTGTCGATCACGAACCAGCCGAGATCCTCGAGCGTGGCACCCGCCTGGGAGCGCCCCGCCCCGGACAGTCCGGTGATGATCGCGAACTCAGCCATCGAGTCCATTCTGCCGCGGGGGCGACCGCTGGCGCGGGGGCCGCGGCGGGCGGCGGGCGGCGGGGCGGGGCGAGCGGCGGGCGGCGGCGGCGGGGCGGGGCGGGGCGAGCGGCGGGCGGCGGCGGGGGGGGGCGGGCGGCCGCGGCGGGGGCCGCGGGGCGACGGGGCGGGGCGAGCGGCGGGGGCCACGGGGCGACGGGGCGGGGCGAGCGGCGGGGCGAGGTGTGTTCAATTCGCGCTCGCGTGTTCGAAAAGTGTCGTCAGGCGACAAAAATCGCGCGCAACAATACGAATCGAACACGGCCCGACCCAACCGAGCATCCCCGGCAGCCAGCCCCCACCCACATATCTGCGACGCCTGGCCCCGAATCCGCACATCGTCGATTGAGTGTCACAGGCTTACGGCAAGATGGAACATCATGAAGAGCCATTACAGTGGCGGAGGTCGGAACCGAGCGCTGTCCTCATGGTTCGCGACCCACGATGGGGTGATCAGTCGTATTCAGGCGCTCCAACTTGGCGTGAGCAACAGCCAACTCGTTCGTCAGGTGAGATCGGGCGCCTGGACGCGCGTGTACCCAGGTGTGTACCGGCTGGCCGCTTCCTCGCCGAGTCCTGAGAGCTTCCTGCGGGCCGCTCTTCTGGTAGGCGGCCCGTCTTCTTACGCTTCACATTCGTCGGCTGCCTGGCTCCATCGTTTGCAGGACCGTCCGCCTACAGAGCCGTCGATCACGGTGCCCGCCAGTCGTGCAGTCCGCACGTGCGGACTGCACGTCACCAGGACGAGGAGAATCGAGCAGCCCATGATCCGACGCGGGTTCCCGTGCACGCCGGTCGCCCGGACGATCGTCGATATGGCTGTGCTGGCCGATGCCGACGAGCTGGACGAGCTGATCGACCGAGCGGTGGCGACGCGCTCCATCCGGCCGGACGCTCTCCTTGTCGCGTGCGCGTCGGCCCGGGGACACCGCGGCCGTCCGTTCCTGCAGCACCGCCTCGACGCAAGGGGGATGGCCACGGGTCCCCACCCGAGCGTTCTCGAGAGCAAGATGCTGCGGACGCTCCTGGACCACGGAGTCCGTGCGCCAAAAGCCGAGGTCTGCTGGGGACCTGATCGCCGCTACCGCCTGGACTTCGCCTACCCCCAGTTGAGATTGGTGATTGAGGTCAACGGTTGGACCTACCACTCCTCCCCCGAGCAGGCCCGACGTGACGCAGCGCGTCGCAACGCCCTCAACCGGGCTGGCTGGACCGTTCTCGAGTTCGACTGGTGGGACGTGGCTCGCGAGCCGCACCGGGTGGCCGCGGAGGTCGGCGCCGCTTTGGCCCGGCTTCAGGCAGCTTGAACTCAGCCCGGCTTCGGCGGAGCAGCCAGCTTCTCGGCTCGAAGAGCCAGGAGGCGAGGAATGGTCGCAGCGTCCCGGTATTCCGACGCCCGGGCCAGGAATCCGGGCGGAGGCGCGGGCTCCACCATCTGGGTGACGAAGAGTCCGGACTCGGCCATGGCGTTGACGTATCTCGACAGCGGCCGATGGATAAACGGAATCCAGACGCCCTTTTCGACCTCCTCCAGATTGTTGTCTTCAACGAGGTAGGGGCCGATCCGCCAGTACTGCTCCTCCAGGATGGTGTCATCGATCCAACCCGAGCCCGGCGTCTGGAGCAGAGGGTGGTTCAGCAGAAAAAGGAACCTTCCTCCCGGCGACAGCACCCGCCCGACCTCCGAAATGGCCTCGTCCATGGCCTCGATGTGCTCGAACACCAGACAGGCCACGACCGCATCGAACGATCCGTCCAAAAATGGGAGCGCCGCGGCCTCGGCACGTGCAATCGACACGCCCCCGTCGCGGCGGGCGGCCATTTCGACTTGGGCCCAGGTCGGGTCGACCCCAACCACCCGCTCCACGCCTGGGAGCCTGGCCGCCAGCCGGGCAACCTGACCTTCGCCGCAGCCGACGTCGAGAACGACCGACGTCCCCACGAGGTGCGCTGCGACGAGCGGAAGGATCTGTTCCTCGTACTCGGCGTCGGCCCCGTCGGTAAAGCCCTCCTGCCACCACGTCGCCACCTCCTCCCACATGGAGTTCCCGCCAGAAGTATCCACTGCTCAGATCAGGGGTTCGCTTCGAGGCCGCCCCACGACCATCGAGGAACTTCCACGTGGTCCGGCACCGTCGATCCCTGAGGCGAGCAGGCGAGGACATCTTTGACCGCCCACTCCATATAGGAGCGGAGACCTTGGCGGAATTCCGGGTCATCCGGGAGGGCTGCGTCGTCTGCCGCTCCGACGAAGCACTCGACGAAGCGAGCGCCGAGCTCGTCTTCCGCGTTGGTCCCCGCGTGTATGTGGAGCATCGACGAGTGTCCTCCACACGATTGGGAATAGTGCGGGGGTCCACCGAAGACCTCAGCCCAATAGCTACCCAGTCGCTCGACGTGCTGAGGGTGCCCCGGATGAGAGAAGGGATGATTCAAGACCGGGTCTTGCAAGCACCTCTCGTGGTGAGCGGCGGCGAGCTTGAGAAAGGCCGACTCGCCGCCCGCAAACTCGAACATCGACGGGCGTGCCAAATCAGACGGGCGTGCCAACTCAATGGCCCTCTCTCATCTTTCCCCGTCCGCTTCGATCACGCCCGCAGGCAATGGGTCGCGATGCGGTCGGCGACCGGGGCGAACAGCTCCGGCGGAAGGTCGTGTCCCATGCCCGGAATGGTCCACAGCTCGGCGCCGGGAATCGCGTCGGCGGTGGCCCGACCGCCGGACGGGTCTACGAGCGGGTCGGCCTCACCGTGGACCACCAGAGTCGGGCAGGTCACGGCGCCTAGGGCGGCGGTCCTGTCCGGCGAAGAGACGATGGCGACGAGCTGGCGGGCCGTTCCCTCTGGATGGAAGGCCCGGTCGAACGCGGCCGCCGCAGCCGCCCGGACCCTCTCGTCATCGCGCCGAAAGCCGGGGGAACCAATGACCGCCCACGCTTTCACAGCCGACTCGATGACCGCGTCGCGATCCGTCTGCGCCGGCTGCATAAGTACCGCCAGTGCCTCCGGATGAGGCGTGCCCACCGACGGGTCACCCGTGGTCGACATGATCGAGACCAGGGTCAGCACCTTCGCCGGATTGTGGATGACCAGGCTCTGAGCGATCATCCCGCCCATGGACGCCCCGCACACGTGGGCCCTAGGAATACCGAGGGCGTCGAGAAGGCCGGCCGCGTCGTCGGCCATGTCCGACAGTAGGTAGACCGGCTCGGGAAGCCGGCCCGTCGTCAGCGCCGCGGCGACGTCGGGAACCCCTGCCTCATCGAACCCCGTTGAAAGGCCCTGGTCCCGATTGTCGAACCGGATGACGTAGAAGCCCCTCGACACCAACTCCCTCACGAACTCGTCGTCCCACGCAATGAGCTGGGCTCCGAGTCCCATCACCAGCAGCAGCGGTGGATCGGATGGGTTCCCGGACGCGTCGTACTCGATATCGATCCCGTTGGCGGCGATGGAGGTCATGATCTCGAACCTAGCCGTGCAGCTTCTCGTACACGGCGCCCGCTACCGGGCCCGGTAGCCAGGAAAGCTGTTCCAGGGTTTCGCGGGACGCCTGCTTGACACCTTTCAGGCCACCCAGCTCCTTGACCAGGCGCTTCTTACGACCCGGTCCCAGACCGGTGACTCCATCAAGGATCGAGACGGTCATCCTCTTTCCTCGTAAGTTGCGGTGATAGGTGATCGCGAAGCGGTGCGCTTCGTCGCGGATCTGCTGCAGCAGGTAGAGCGCTTCGGACGTTCGGGGAATGCGGATCGGGTCGGGCTGCCCGGGCCGATAGACCTCCTCGAACTGCTTCGCCAGAGCTGCGACGGGTATCTCGTCCGCCAAGCCCAGCTCTTCGAGCACGCGCACGGCCACGCCGAGTTGCCCTTTGCCGCCGTCGACCAGCAGCAGCTGAGGGGGGTAGGCGAAGCGGCGCCGGCGGTCCTCGACGGGTTTCCCCCGGTCGGCCAAGTACGCCGTCAGCCGTCGGGTCAGGACCTCGCCCATGGCCGCGAAGTCGTCGTTTCCGTCGACGGTGTTTATCTTGAAGCGTCGGTATTCCTGAGGGCGGGCCATGCCGTCCTCCATCACCACCATGCTGCCGACGTAGTCAGTGCCTTGGAGATGGCTCATGTCGTAGCACTCGATGCGGAGAGGTGACTCGGGCAAGCCGAGGGCTTGCTGCAGTGAGTTGAGGGCCTTGGCCCGGGCGTTGTGGTCGGACGCCCGCTTCAAACGGTGACGGGTGAACTCCTCCCGCGCGTTGTTGGTGACCATCTCCAACAGGGCTTTCTTCTCACCTCGTCGGGGAACCCGGATCTCCACCCGCACGCCGTAGCGGGCCTCGGGATTGACGCTGCGCTCCACCCGGTAGCCGCTGCTGGCTGCCCACCACTCGACGTCGGCCACGGCCGATCGGGGCAGGCTCGGCGCCGCCACCGGTTCGACCTCGACCGGACCAGGAGCCGCTGAGGGGACAAGGGCGGCGACGGGCGTTCCGAGTTCCGGGACGACCCCGAGGGAAGGGCCGACGCGCTCGACGACCAGCCAGGCTTCGACGGTATCGAGGTCCTCTGGGACGTCCGGCACCAAGATGAGGGGCGGGATTCCGAGGGGGGCGTCGGCGTAGTGCTGCTCCAGGACTTGCGTCACGAGCTGCGCCCTGGTCAGGTCGTCGACCTTGTCCACGATGAAGCCCTTGCGACCGACGACCCGGCCCCTCCGCACGTAGAAGACCTGGATCGCAGCTTCCAGCTCGTCCTCGACCAAACCGAAGCAGTCGAGATCCTCGGCCCGCTCGGTGACCATCTGCTGCTTCTCGACCGCCTTGCGGACGGCCGTAAGCCGGTCGCGCACCCGCCCGGCCCGCTCGAACTCGAGGTTGTCGGATGCCCGGCGCATTTCCGCCTCGAGGCTCTTGAGCACCGGCTGGGTATCCCCGTCGAGGAAGGTGAGCAGGTCGCCCACCAGGTGGGCGTAGTCATCGGGCTCGACGGCCTGGATGCACGGTCCGGAGCACTTTTCGATGTGGAAGAGCAGGCAGGGGCGCCCGAGCCGTTGATGGTTGCGGAACTTGACGTCGCTGCAGGTACGGATGGGGAAGACCCTGAGCAGAGAATCGAGGGTCTCCCGAATGGCGTAGGCGTGGGCGTAAGGGCCGAAATACCTGCTGCCCTTGTCTCGAGTACCTCGGCGCACCATGGCCCGGGGCCATTCGTCGCTAGTGGTCACCGCCAAGAACGGATAGCTCTTGTCGTCCCGCAGCCTCACGTTGAAGCGCGGCTTGTGCTGCTTGATCAAGCTGTACTCGAGCATGAGGGCCTCGACGTCGTTGCGGACCTGGATCCACTCGACGGACTCAGCCTGGGCGACCATCTGAGCGGTACGGGGCAGCAGATGGGCGGGATTCTGGAAGTAGCTGGATAGGCGGCTGCGCAACGACTTGGCCTTGCCGACGTAGATCACCCGACCGTCCCGATCGCGAAATTGGTACGAGCCGGGGGCGTCTGGGATTGTCCCGGTCGGCGGTCGTTGCAGCACGCCGTCGAGTCTGCCGCAGCCCAGCGACCAAGCGGTTCCAAAGCTACGTGACGCGAGCCGGTCGGGCGCCGTATGCTGATTGGTGCCGGCCCGGTATCCGGCGACATATCCACCTCGAGGTCGACATCCCCGCGGACGGGCGACCGGGCTGTCCCCGCCGACCACATCGAGGTCTCCGTACGGAGGTTCTCATGCTTCGGCTCCAGGCTCCCCTCCCAGAGGGTTACATCACCACAACAAGCGAGGATCTGGCCGGTCGCATCGCGGCCGCCAAAGACGCACTGGGATCACGCGTGATGATCCTCGGCCACCACTACCAGCGCGACGAGGTCATGCGCTGGGCCGACGCCAAGGGCGATTCGTTCGGCCTGTCGCGCCAGGCGGCCGACTCGCAAGCCGAGTTCATCGTCTTCTGCGGGGTCCACTTCATGGCCGAGTCCGCCGATGTGCTCACGTCGCCTGACCAGAAGGTCATCCTCCCTGATCTGAACGCGGGCTGCTCGATGGCCGACATGGCCGACCTGGAGTCCGTCGAGGAAGCTTGGGATTCGATCGCCGGGGTTACCGACATCGACGCCGTCGTTCCCATCACTTACATGAACTCGTCGGCCGCCCTCAAGGCCTTCGTCGGAAGCAAGGGCGGCGCCGTGTGTACGTCGTCGAACGCCCGAGCCGTGCTGAGTTGGGCCCTCGGTCAGCACGGAGGAGCCGACGTCAAAGTCCTGTTCTTCCCTGACCAGCACCTCGGTCGCAACACCGCCTACCAGCTCGGCTACTCGGCCGACGAGATGGCCGTTTGGGATCCTCGGCTCGATCTGGGCGGCCTCGACGATAGGAAGGTCAAAGAAGCCCGCTTCTTGCTTTGGAAGGGCCATTGCTCGGTCCACCAGCGCTTCCGTCCCGAGCATGTGGAGGCCTTCCGGAACGCGCACCCGGAGGGCACGGTGATCGCCCACCCCGAATGCAGCCATGAAGTGGTCCAGTTGGCCGACCAGGTGGGTAGCACCGACTACATAATCGAAGCGGTCGATCGAGCTCCGGCTGGATCGGCCGTTGCCGTGGCCACCGAGATCCACCTGGTCCAGCGCCTGGCCGCAGAGCACCCCGACTTGACGATCGTGTCGCTCGACCCGATCGTCTGTCCCTGTTCGACCATGTTCCGCATCGACGCATCCCATCTCTGCTGGGTGCTCGAGAGACTGGTCGAGGGACAGGTGGTCAATCAGATCGTCGTTGACGACGATGTCGCCGAGGGGTCCAGGGTCGCGTTGCAGCGCATGCTCGACATCACCTGAAACTCCTAAGGAGGGCGACGCTTTTGGTCCGCAGCGCTCCTTATTTGAGCCGTTTCAGCTACCTCTGGTGCGGGGTATGCCCGCCCGGCGAAGAACGTTGGGGTCGACACCAACGGCCCGCCAGGCCGCATAAGAAAGGCCCTTGCGACGGGCGTAACCGCCGGCCGCTTTGACGAAACTGTCCTCCAATGATTTCAGGTCGATCGTCTCGCCGCGGGACTCGAGCTCGGACTGCAAATTGAGACGCTCCTGCACCAGGTGCACGCGGGCCAAAGCGTCGGCATCCGGCAAGCGTCCCTCGATCTGCTGCAGCCTGGCCTTCATGCCATCGGCCGTCCGCTTGCGCCCCCGCTTCGGCTTATGGGCTTCGAGCGCCTCTAGGTAGAGACGTACAGAACGACTCTCCTCCCGGCCGCTTGCCAACGCTTGCTTGTGGGCTGCCGACATCGATGTCTGGGTGCCCTTAGACGCCTTCGTCACCGACGCCTTGCGGGGAACCGCCTTGCGGGGAGTCGACTTACGGGTGGCCGTCTTTCGGGGCGCCCGGTTACGAGGAGACCGCTTACGAGAACCTGCTGCCATCGCCATCCGACAAGTATCACACAAGCACCTCCTGAATTCGTTCGATGCCGGACCTCCGCGCTTTGCAAACGTCGACGGTCAAGAACTGGCAGGCGACAACGCCCGAAAGACATTTCACTCCTTCAGACGCGCTGGGCTGGTGGCCGCCGACGGACTGGTGTCGAGGGACTGGCGCCTTTCCTTTGGTCCCGCCTGCGGCGTCGGTATCGTGAACAGATGATTGACTGGCTGCCCTGGCAGGACGCGGCCGAGATGGCCGGAGGCTCGGCCGCAGCTTGGACCGTCACCGGACGCCGGGAGCGGGCCTGGACGAAAGCCTTGCGACCGTGGGCCAAGGAGCTCACGCTGATACTGCTGCTCTATAGCTTGTGGCAGTTTGCGGGGGCGTGGTCGGTCGGTCGAGCCAGCGCGGCCGTGGGCCGGGGGCGGACCATCTGGGGCGTGGAGCGAGCCTTGCACTTGCCGAGCGAGCGAACCACCCAAACGCTGGTGTTGGGGCATCCGAGTCTGGTGCACTGGCTCAACGTGTACTACGCCGTCGTCCACGTGCCCGCGCTGGGGGTGTGCCTGGTGTGGCTGTTCATCCGCCACCGCACCCTGTACCCAAAAGTAAGAACTGCGGTGGCGCTGGTGACCGGGGCCAGCCTGGTGATCCAGTTGTTCCCCGTCGCACCACCGCGACTTCTCCCCCAAGTCGGCGTCGTCGACACGGGGGCCGTGTTCGGACCCAGCGTCTACCGTCGGGGCGCGCCCGGCCTCGACCAGTTGTCGGCCATGCCATCGCTGCACGTCGGGTGGGCGCTGATCGTCGCCGGGGCGGTGATCTGGGCGTCGCGTAGCCGGTGGCGATGGCTCGCCCTCGGCTATCCCGTCCTCACCACCTTCACGGTCGTCGTAACCGGCAACCACTATTGGCTCGACGGCCTAACCGCGGCGGCGCTGTGCGCCTTGGCCGCGTTCGTCGTGTCCAAGGCCTACCCCACTTCGGTGGCGGCCGCGCCGGATCCCGACGTGGGAATCCCCGCGCCAAACAGACCCCAGGGATCAGCCGCTCTGGGACCGGTGTCGGCCTCCGTCAGCTAGGAGCGGAGCTTCTGGGCTGCGAACAGACCGAGGCCGACGACGAGAACGAGGAACAGGAGCTTCTTCATAGCAGCGAGACTAGCGAAACCGTGGGTGGCGCGATTCCCGCCCGTCGCCACGGGGCGGATCGACCAGTCAGGACCCCTCCAAAGCTGGCCAACGTCGTTCGGAACCTTTGTCCCGGCTCAGGCGTGGATGCATCGTAAATGGGACGGAACGTAAATGGAAGGGAATGTCAAATGGGATCCACGGTCCGCATTTCGATGGGACTGGCTGCGGCCTTCGCGGGGGCCGCACTTCTCGGAGCGTGCGGGGGTGGCCACGTGGCCGCGAGCGCAACTGGTTCGACGACGACCACGCCCGCCACCATCGCTCCAGGCCCGACGACGGACAGCTCCGGCACCACCCCGGTGACCACGGCCGGGAGCACAACGACCGTTGCCGCCACCACCGTACCGACCCCGGCCGGCACGGTTGCCAACGGCCCGACCGGTTGCGTGGCCAGTCAGCTGAATGTCGATGCCTCCTACGGCAACTACGCGGCCGGGTCGATCGGTTACACCAACAGCTTCCAAAACATCTCCTCGACGACCTGCACGCTGTTCGGCTATCCAGGCATGCAAATGCTCAACTCATCGGGCCAGGCGATCCAGACCGACGTCATTCGCGGCACGTCGGTCACGGTGCCGGCCGTGCCGGAGAAACTGGTGACGCTGGCGCCAGGCGGGAAGGCGTGGTTCGACATGGGGTTCAGCGACGGTACCGGCTATGGCGACGACTACGACTCCTGCCCGACTTCGACCCTGGTCGAGTTCACCGCCCCGAACGACTTCCAATCGATCACGGTTTCCCTGCAGATACAACCGTTTGGCGGGGGGACGATCGCCCAGCTGCACTGTGGCGAGATACACGTGTCGCCCGTGTTCTCCGTGGCCTGACCGACGCCCTAGGGTACCGGGGACCGCGCATCGGCGCGACACTTTCTGAGTGATAGCGATCGACGTCCAGGGGCTGCACAAGTCCTTCGGTGGCGTGGAAGCCGTTAGAGGGCTCGACTTTCACGTCGAAGAGGGCGAAGTGGTGGCCGTGCTCGGGCCCAACGGGGCCGGCAAGACCACGACGGTCGAGATCCTCGAGGGTTACCTCGAGCGCGACAGTGGCCACGTGAGCGTGCTCGGCGTCGACCCGGCCAAGGGCGGTGACGACTTCCGGCAACGGATCGGGATCGTGCTGCAGGAGTGCGGCATCACCGCCTACCTGAAGGTCGGCGAGGTGCTCACGATGCACGCCGGGTTCTACCGCCGGCCCCGCCGCGTCGATGAGGTGATCGCCTTGGTCGGCCTGGAAGAGAAGGCGGGCAGCCGGATCAAGTCGTTGTCGGGAGGGCAGCGTCGGCGCCTCGACCTCGCCCTCGGCCTGATCGGCGACCCCGAGCTGCTGTTCCTCGACGAGCCGACGACGGGCTTCGACCCGACCGCCCGCCGCCAGGCGTGGGAAGTGGTTCGCAACCTGGGTCGGCTCGGCAAGACCATCCTCCTGACGACCCACTACATGGATGAGGCCCAGGCTCTCGCTGACCGGGTGATGGTCGTGACGGCCGGCCGGATAGTCGCCGAGGGCCCGCCCGACTCGATCGGCGGAAGGGCCCACGCCGACGCCCAGATCCGCTTCCTGCTACCGGCCGGTGTGAGCATCACCGACCTACCCCTAACGGCGTCGCCCGAGGCGGCCGGGATGGTGCTGGTCTCGACGGCCGAGCCGACCGGAGCGCTTCACCACCTGACCGGCTGGGCCCTCGACGCCGGCCACAAGCTCGACCTGCTCACCGTCACCAAGCCGTCTCTGGAGGACATCTACATCGCGCTCACCGCCACCACCGACGACGAGCGAGAGAAGGTGTGACACCGATGTCAGCCTTGAGCGGAGTGGGCCAACGGCTGCGGTGGGAACAGAAGATGTACTGGCGGAACCCGGCCGCGGCCGCATTCACCTTCGCGTTCCCGCTGATGTTCCTCGTGATATTCACGGCCATCAATGGCAACGGTCACGTGACCATCGCCGGTGGAAAGGTGAGGTTCGCGCAGTACTACGTGCCGGCCATCATCGCTTTCGGACTGATCTCGGCCTGCTACACCAACCTGGCCTTCAGCCTGTCGGTCAACCGGGAAGACGGGGTGCTCAAGCGCCTCCGCGGCACCCCCTTGTCGCCAGTGACGTACCTGTCGGGTCTGGTGGCCAACGTCATCGTGATCTCGCTGATCCTCACCGCGCTGACCACCGCTTTGGGGTTGATCTTCTACCGCGTGACGTTCCCTGGCCGTTACCTGGGGCTGGTCGTGGCCATTGCGGCCGGGGCCTTCTGCTTCAGCGCGCTGGGTGTGGCCGTCTCGACGTTCATCCCCAACGAGGACGCCGCCCCCGCCATCGTCAACTTCATCCTGTTTCCGGTGCTGTTCATCTCGGGCACATTCGGCACCATCAAGAGCTCGTCGGGCATCGCCAAGGTCGCCAGTGTGTTTCCGGTGCGCCATCTGATCGAGCTCCTCGTCGCCGTCTTCAATCCGAAGATCTCAGGGGGAACCGGGATCTCGTGGGCCGACGTCGGGATGCTCTTGTTGTGGGGCGCGATCGGGATCGTGGTGTCCCTGCACCGCTTCCGCTGGGAACCGCGCCGCCCGTAGCTCCCCCGTGACACTATGGGCAGGTGGCCGACGTCCCCTCCGACCCGCCCGCCCGGTACGTGTACCTGGCCGGGCCGGACGGATTCACGCCCGCGGGTCTGTACTGGCACCAACAGGTCCTGATCCCGGCCGTGCTGGCGGCCGGACTGCAGCCGCTGTCGCCTTGGGACGCATCCGATGACGACTTCGCAGAGGTGGCGGCCCGGCCGGAAGGCCCGGACCGGCGCCTCGCCTACCGGAACCTCGACTTCCTAACCGGGGACGCCAACGCGGCCCTGATCGATCGCTCCTCCGGTGTGCTGGCCGTCCTCGACGGCCCCGACGTCGACTCCGGGACCGCCGCCGAGATCGGCTACGCGACCAAAGCCGGGCTCGCCGTGGTCGGCCTGAGGACCGACAGCCGGCGTACCGGGGACAACGAAGGCGTCATCGTCAACTTGCAGGTCGAATACTTCATCCGCCGATCAGGTGGATCGATTCACACCCACCTCGAAGCGGCGGTAGGCGAGCTCGCGACTCTGGTCGGCGCCTAGAGCCCTCAGGCCAGCAGCGGCTCGAGGAACCGGCCCGTGTAACTTTCCGCCGTCTTCGCCACCTTCTCCGGCGTGCCCTCGACCACCACTTGTCCACCCCGGTTGCCGCCTTCCGGCCCGAGGTCGATGATCCAGTCGGCGGTCTTGATCACGTCCAGGTTGTGCTCGATGACGAGCACCGTGTTGCCCTGGTCGACCAGGCGGGACAGGACCGCCAGCAGCTTGCGGATGTCCTCGAAGTGCAAACCGGTCGTCGGCTCGTCAAGCAGGTAGATGGTGTGGCCGGTGGACCGCTTGGACAACTCACTCGCCAGCTTGATCCGCTGGGCCTCACCGCCTGACAGGGTGGGGGCCGGCTGTCCGAGGCGGACGTAACCCAAGCCCACGTCCACCAGCGTTTGCATGTGCCGGGCGATGTTCGGCTGGTTGGCGAAAAACACCAGCGCCTCCTCGCAAGGCAGGTCCAGCACGTCGGCGATGTTCTTCCCCTTGAACGTGATGTCCAACGTGTCGCGGTTGTACCTCGCCCCCTTGCACACTTCGCAAGGTACGTAGACGTCGGGAAGGAAGTGCATTTCGATCTTGATGGTCCCGTCTCCGGAGCAAGCCTCGCAACGCCCGCCTTTCACGTTGAAAGAGAACCGCCCGGGCTGGTAGCCCCGAACCTTCGCTTCGGTCGTGGTGCTGAAGAGACGGCGGATGTGGTCGAACACGCCGGTATAGGTAGCCGGATTCGAGCGGGGGGTGCGCCCGATCGGCGACTGGTCGATGCTGATCACCTTGTCGAGGAGCTCTATGCCTTCGACGCGCGTGTGGCGGCCCGGCACCTCCTTCGACCGGTAGATGTGCTGCATGAGCACGCGCAGCAGGATGTCGTTGACCAAGGTGGACTTCCCCGAGCCCGACACCCCCGTCACCGCCACCATGCACCCGAGCGGGAAGTCGACGTCGATGTCTTTGAGGTTGTGCTCACGGGCGCCCCGCACCGTCATGAACCCCTTCGGATCCCGCCGGAAAGCCGGCACCGGGATGGTGCGCTTGCGGGTCAGATACTGGCCGGTGATCGACTCCTTGGACTTGAGCAGCGCGGATACCGGGCCCGACACCACGACGGTCCCACCGTGCTCGCCCGCGCCGGGCCCGATGTCGACGACGTGGTCGGCCACCCGGATGGTGTCCTCGTCGTGCTCGACCACGATCACCGTGTTGCCCAGGTCGCGCAACCGGATCAGGGTTTCGATGAGCCTGTGGTTGTCCCGCTGGTGCAGCCCGATCGACGGCTCGTCGAGCACGTAGAGAACTCCGACCAGGCCGCTACCGATCTGTGAGGCCAGACGGATGCGCTGCGCCTCACCGCCCGCCAGCGTGGCCGCCGAGCGATTGAGGCTCAGGTAGTCGAGCCCGACATCGAGCAGGAACTGCATGCGGGCCCTGATCTCTTTGAGCACCCGATCGGCGATCAAGTGGTCCCGCTCCGACAGCTCCAGCTTCGCCATCAGTTCGGTGGCCTCGCCGAGGGAGAGATCGCACAACTCGAACAGGTTGCGACCATCCACGGTCACCGCCAAGCTCTCCGGCTTGAGACGGGCGCCTTTGCACGCGGCGCAAGGAACCTCCCGCATGTACCCCTCGATGGTCTCCCGGGCGTAGTCCGAATCCGCCTCTGAGTGCCGTCGAGCCAGCCACGGCACCACCCCTTCGTAGTGGGTGTCGTAGGACCGCACCCGGCCGTAGCGGTTGCGGTACTGGACGTGGACCTTCTTGGTCCCCGACCCGAACAGGATGGCCTTCTGGTCAGCTTTCTTCAGCTTCTTCCAGGGCGTGGACGTGGAAAATGACCCGGCCTCGGCGACGGCCTCCAGCACGCGTCCGAAGTACTCGCCGCGTGCCCCCGACCACGGGGTGATGGCGCCGTCGGCGATGGAAGCATCCGGGTCCCGCACCACCAGCTCGGGATCGACTTCGAACCTGGTGCCCAAGCCATCGCATGGCGGGCAGGCCCCGTACGGTGAGTTGAAGCTGAAGTTGCGCGGGGCCAGCTCGTCGAAGGACAGGCCGCACGTCGGGCAGGCCAGATGCTGGCTGAAGGTCAGGGCGTCGTCCCTGCCCTCGTCCGGCTCGTCGGTATCGCGCTTGACGATCTGCACCTCGGCCACCCCGTCGGCCAGGCGCAGCGCCGTCTCCAGCGAGTCGGTGAGGCGCCGCTCGATCCCGTCCCGACGAACCAGCCGGTCGACGACCACTTCGATGGTGTGGATCTCGTAGCGAGCCAGCTTCGGCGGCTCGGCCAGCTCGTACACCTCGCCGTCGATCCGGGCCCTGGCGAAGCCCTGGCCGGACAGCTCCTCGAGCAGGCTCTGATACTCGCCCTTTCGGCCCCGGACCACGGGAGCCAAGACTTGGAAGCGGGTGCCGTCGGGCAGCTCCAAGATGCGATCGACGATCTGCTGTGGGGTCTGACGCTGCACCACGGTGCCGTCATTGGGGCAGTGCGGTATGCCGACGCGGGCGTACAACAGACGCAGGTAGTCGTATATCTCGGTGATGGTGCCGACCGTCGACCTCGGGTTGCGGGAAGCCGACTTTTGATCGATCGAAATCGCGGGCGAGAGGCCCTCGATGAAATCGACGTCGGGCTTGTCCATCTGGCCGAGGAACTGGCGGGCGTAGCTCGACAGCGACTCGACGTAGCGGCGCTGGCCTTCGGCGTAGATCGTGTCGAAAGCCAGCGAGCTCTTTCCCGAACCCGACAAGCCGGTGAAGACGATGAGCCGATCGCGCGGCAGGTCTATCGAAACGTTGCGAAGGTTGTGCTCCCGGGCGCCCCGGACCACCAGCTTGCCTCTATCAACCACCTTCTCCGGCACCCGTCCAGGGTACCAGCGAACACCTGTTCGATGGGTGGATTCGCCCCGCCGGTTTAGGGGCCGAGGCCGGGTAAAACTTGACCATGCCGGTACGACCGCACGTCGTCATAGTTGGTAGCGGGTTCGGTGGCCTCAACGCCGCCTTGCGACTCGCATCCGCCCCCGTGGACGTCACCGTCGTGGACCGGGATAACTACCACGGTTTCTGGCCGCTCCTCTATCAGGTGGCCACCGCCGGACTGGGTTCCGACGATATCGCCCGGCCCATTCGGGCCGTGTACTCCGACCATCCGAACATCTCGGCCCGCATGGGAACCGTCACCGGCGTCGACATGGACCACCGGTCCATCGAGCTCGACCACGAAGCCACCATCGGATACGACTTTTTGATCCTGGCCGCCGGTTCGTCCACCACCGATTTCGGCATACCCGGGGTCGCTGAGCACGCCTTTCCTCTCAAGACGCTCCCCGATGCGGTGAGGCTGCGCAACCACGTTCTGTCCACTTTCGAGCGAGCCGACGCCGACGACCCGTCGACCGCCGATCCTGGCCAGCTCACGATCGTGCTGGTGGGCGGCGGGCCCACGGGGGTCGAGATGGCGGGCGCCCTGTCGGAGCTCATCGGGCACAACCTGGCCGGAGACTTCCACCACTTGGACCTGACCAAGGCGCGCGTCCTGCTGGTCGAAAAGGACGACCACCTCCTGCCGGGTTTCGCCCCCAAGTCCCAGGAATGGGCGCTCGGGGCCCTCCGGAGCAAAGGCGTCGAAGTCCGCTTCGGCACCAAACTCGACAAGGTGACCGACGACGGCGTGAGCTTCGAAGACGGCACGTCGGTCGCATCCCGGACGGTCGTCTGGACCGCCGGCGTAAGGGCCAATCCGCTGGCCGACCTCGTCAACGCGGCCAAAGGCCGGGCGGGGACGCTACGAGTGGGGCCCGACCTCTCACTGGGCGGTCATCCCGAAGTGTTCGTCATCGGTGATCTGGCCGCCATCGGGGGCCGAGACGGTGATCAGCTGCCCCAACTGGCCCAGGTGGCCATACAGAGCGGACGTCGCGCCGCATCCAACATCAAGCGCACGCTCGAAGGCAAGCAGACCAAGAAGTTTCGCTACAGCAACCACGGGATCATGGCCACCATCGGTCGCCGCTCGGCCGTCGCCGAACTCCCCGGAGGCGTCCGCTTCCAAGGCACGCCGGGCTGGATGGCGTGGCTGGGGGTGCACCTGATCTTCTTGATCGGCTTCCGCAACCGTGTCGTCGTGCTGGTCAACTGGGCTTGGAACTACCTCACCTGGGACCGGGCGACCCGGGTCATCCTCGACGACGGCTCCATCACCCCGACCGGCCAGCCGAGGGTCTAGCGAGGCGCCAGCTCCTTGAGCTCGGCCTTCAGGTCGGAGATCTCGTCGCGCACTCGGGCCGCGTACTCGAAGCGCAGGTCCGCGGCCGCTTCGCGCATGTCCTCCTCCAAGGCCGAGATGAGCCGGGCCAGTTCACCTTGCGGCAGCTCGGCCAAGTCACTGCGGGCCCGATCCCGGCGCCGGCTACGCCGGTCCCGACCCGGCACCGGGGCCGACCCGTCCCGCCGGGAGCCCAGGAGGACCAGGATGTCGGTCACGGCCTTGCGCACCGTCTGCGGGTCGATGCCGTGCTCCTCGTTGTAGGCCCGTTGGAGGCCTCGACGTCGGTGAGTTTCGGAGATGGCGAACTGCATCGAATCGGTCATCCGGTCGGCGTACATGATGACCTGGCCGTCCACGTTGCGGGCCGCCCGTCCGATGGTCTGAATCAGCGACGTCTGACCCCGCAGGAAGCCCTCCTTGTCGGCGTCCAGGATGGCCACCAGGGACACCTCCGGCAGGTCGAGCCCTTCCCTCAGGAGGTTGATGCCGACGAGGACATCGAATTCCCCCAAACGCAGGTCCCGCAAGATCTCGATGCGCTGGATGGTGTCGATGTTGGAGTGCAGGTAGCGGACCCTGAGGCCCATCTCGACCAGGTAGTCCGTCAGGTCCTCGGCCATCTTCTTCGTGAGGGTGGTGACCAGGACGCGGTCGCCGCGCTCGGTGCGATCCCGGATCTGCGAGATCAGATCGTCTATCTGGCCCTTGGTCGGCTTGACGATCACTTCCGGGTCTATCAGGCCGGTCGGGCGGACGATCTGCTCCACCACCTGAGTGGACTGCTTGATCTCATACGCCGACGGCGTCGCCGACAGGAACACGCACTGGTTGATGCGCTCGTAGAACTCGTCGAATCGGAGCGGCCTGTTGTCGGCCGCCGACGGCAGCCGGAACCCGTGCTCGATCAAGGTCTCCTTCCGCGAGCGGTCGCCCTCGTACTGGCCGTGAAGCTGGGGGACGGTCTGGTGTGACTCGTCGATGATCAGCAGGTAATCCTTGGGGAAGAAGTCGAGCAGCGTGTGGGGCGGCTCGCCTGGCTTCCGCCCGTCTATGTGTCGGCTGTAGTTTTCGATTCCCGAACAGACCCCGACCTCGGCCAGCATCTCCAAGTCGTAGGAAGTACGCATGCGAAGGCGCTGGGCCTCGAGCAGCTTGTTGTCCGCCTCGAATGAGGCCAGCCGCTCCTGAAGTTCGGCTTCGATGCTGACGAGGGCCTTCTGCATGCGCGCCTCCCCCGCCACGTAGTGGGTGGCCGGGAATATCACCAGCTCCTCGAGGTCTCCGAGCTGCTCTCCGGTGAGCGTGTCGACCATGGTGATCCGCTCGATCTCATCGCCGAACAACTCGATGCGAACGGCGTTCTCCTCGTAGGCGGGATGAACTTCGATGGTGTCTCCGCGCACGCGGAACTTGCCGCGGATCAGGTTGGCGTCGTTGCGCTCGTAGTTCATATCGACCAACCGGCGCAGGAGGCCCCGCTGGTCGTGCTCGGCGCCTCGGACCAGGTGCAGGATGCGGTCGGCGTACTCCTCGGGCGAGCCCAATCCATAAATGCAGCTGACCGACGCCACCACGATCGTGTCCCGCCTCGTCAGCAACGCCGACGTAGCCGAGTGGCGCAGACGGTCGATTTCGTCGTTGATCGAGCTGTCCTTCTCGATATAGGTGTCGCTCGACGGCAGGTACGCCTCAGGTTGGTAATAGTCGTAGTAGCTGACGAAATACTCGACCCGGTTGTGCGGGAAGAACTCCCGCATCTCGTTGGCTAGTTGAGCGGCCAGCGACTTGTTGGGGGCGATGATGAGCGTCGGCCGCTGCACCGCCTCGATGGTCCAGGCCATCGTGGCGCTCTTGCCGCTGCCGGTGATACCCAGAAGGGTCTGGAAACGATCTCCCCTCGATATGCCCTCGGACAGCTGGACGATGGCGGTCGGTTGGTCGCCGGCCGGGGCGAACTCCGCCACCACCTCGAAATCGGGCATGAGCCCGATGGTACCGGTGGGGTGAGACCTTCAACCGCCGGCGGGACGCTGGCGGGAGCTCCCGGCCCCTAAAGCGTCGAATCGAGCCGCGCCGACAACCAGTGCCATACCCGGTCGACCTCGGCTTCGAGAGCGGCGCGGTCGCCTGCATTGTCGATGACGACGTCGGCCAGGGCCTTCCGCTCCTCCCGTGTGATCTGGGCGGCCACCCGGGCCCGGGCGTCGGCCTCGGTGAACCCCCGCTGATCCACCAGTCGCGACACGGCCACCTCCTCGGGGGTGTCGACCACGACGATGGCTCCGAACTGGAAGCGATCCTTGGTGGCGATGTTGAGCAGCGGGATGTCGAGCACGACGACGGGGTTGGCGGCGGCCAGTTCGACCATTCGCTCGGCCATGACCCGGCCGATGGCCGGATGGGTAAGGCCGTTGAGGTCAGATAGGGCCGTCGGGTCCCCGAAGACCATCGCGGCCAACTCGGCGCGGTCAATGCGGCCGCCGGCCCCGACGATCCGCGCACCGAAGCGCTCCACGACCGGTTGATAGGCGATCCCGCCCGGCTCCAGGATCTGGCGGGAGATCCCGTCGGCGTCGATCACGGCCGCGCCCCGGCCGGTCAGCAGCGACGCCACCGTCGATTTTCCAGAACCGATCCCACCGGTCAGGCCCACCAGAAGCATGGGCCGACAAGCTAGCGGGCCAGCCGGAACAGCACGGCCGAGGACCAGATGACTAGTTACCGGTCGGTAAAATGTAGTCACGTATGACCATTGCGCCCGACCGGGTCAGCCGGGACACTGGTCTGGGCGGAGCGATCCGACGAAAACGTCGGCCGCGCCCCCACACGAATCGAGGTAACACCTTGACCGACGATTCACAAGATCAGCAACAGCGCCGAAGGTTGCTGGGCATGCTCTTCGGCTCCGAGGTTCCGGCCGCGTTGGAAGGACAGCTGCTGCGAACCTCAGACGTCGCCGTGCTGTTCCAGGTTTCCGAGCGAACCGTCTCCGAATGGGCCAAGCGGGGGCAGATCCCCTCTGTGCGCACGCCGGGCGGGCACCGGCGCTATCCCGCCGAAGGGATCCGCTGGCTGCTGCAAGAGAGCCGCAATGGCCCGCCGAGCTCCGAGTCCGACGATATCCAGGCCACGGTGACCCAGCTTCCCCACGTACGCACCGCCAACGGCTAGCTAGCCGCACCCGCCTGCCGCTACCACCGGCTCCACACCTATCTAAGCCAGAGCCGCTTCCAACGGGATGTATGGCAGTCCGTGGGCGTCGGCCACCGGTCCTGATGTCAGGTGCCCGTCGTGGGCGTTGAGGCCGAGCGCCAGGACCGGATCCGAGCGCAGCGCGTCGCGCCATCCCCGCCCCGCGATTTCGAGGGCGTAAGGAAGCGTGACGTTGGTCAACGCGTACGTCGAGGTGTGCGGCACCGCGCCTGGCATGTTGGCCACGCAGTAGAAGACGGAATCGTGAACCTTGTACACCGGGTCGGCGTGCGTCGTCGGGCGAGAGCTTTCGAAGCAACCGCCCTGGTCGATGGCGATGTCGACCAGCACCGATCCGGACTTCATGCGCGCCACCAGTTCGTCGGAGATGAGCATCGGCGCCTTGGCCCCGGGAACGAGCACCGCCCCGATCACCAGGTCGGCGTCCAGCACGGCCCGCTCGATCTCGAAGGCGTTCGATGCGACCGTCTGGCAGTGACCCTGGTAGATGCTGTCGGCGTCGCGGAGGCGGGCGATGTTTTTGTCCAGCAACAACACCTCGGCCTGCATGCCAAGGGCGATGGCCGCCGCGTTCATGCCCGACACGCCCGCACCGATGACCACCACCTTGGCTGCGTACACGCCCGACACACCGCCCATGAGAACGCCCCGGCCACCCCCGTCGCGCTGCAAATGGTGGGCGCCGGCTTGGGGAGCCATGCGTCCCGCCACTTCCGACATGGGGGCGAGCAGCGGCAAGGAACCGTCGGGCAACTGGACCGTCTCGTAGGCCACTGCCGTCGTACCAGCCGCGAGCAGGGCATCGGTGCACGACCGGGACGCAGCCAGGTGGAGGTAGGTAAAAAGGATCAGGTCCTTGCGCAGACGGTGGTACTCCTCCGGAACGGGTTCCTTGACTTTGAGGACGAGGTCGGCTTCGCCCCACACGTCATCGGCCGAGTCGATCATCGTCGCCCCCGCGGCGACGAAGTCCGCGTTGGGGAGCGACGACCCGTTGCCGGCTCCGACCTGCACGAATACCTGATGGCCGTGCCGCACCAACTCATGAACTCCGGAGGGAGTGCAGGCGACGCGGTACTCGTGATTTTTTACCTCGGACGGAACTCCGATCTTCACTGCGGGCTCCTGACTTCTAGTTGTCCGGCACCAGGATTTCGCTGTCCTTGTTGAGAATCTCACCCTTGAAGAACGGAGGGCTGACGTATCTGTAGATGTACATGAGCACGAGACCGAGCACCAGCGCCCCGGCCCCGGTCAGGAAAACGCCGCCTATCTGCCAATGCGGCGAGAATGGCATCGTCCAGAACGTGCTGCCGTAGGACGCGCTCCAGAACTGCTTGGCTCCGTAAAAGAAGAAGAAGAACAGTATGAGTCCTCCGAGCCCGGGCATTATCCCTTTCACCAGGAGATCGCGGCCGCTATTGGTCAAGTCCCGCCGGAACCACCACACGCACGCCAGGCCCGTAAGGCCGTAGTAGAAGGCGATCATCAGGCCGAGCGAAGAGATGGTGTCGGTCAGCACGTTGGAGCTCAGCGCGGTCATTCCGATGTAGAACACCAAGGACACGACGCACATCCCAACTGTTGACCACGTCGGCGTGAGGTACTTGCGGTGGATGCGGGCGAAGCGGGTCGGGATGCTTTGGTAGGCCGCCATCGACAAAGACGTGCGGGCGGTGGGGAGGATGGTCGTGAGGGTGCTGGCCGCGGCCGAGCTGAGGACCATGAGGATCAGCAGCCCCGAGAGGAGCCACCCGAGGCCTTTGGTGCCGAACACGCTCGACCCGAGCCCCGACAGGGCGTCGTTGGAGTTGGCCAGGTTGTTGAGTCCGATGCCCTTGGTCCCAACGCCCGCGAAGGCCTGCGCCGCCGTCGTCACCAGCACGTAGGTGACCAAAAGGACGACCGTGGAGGTGATCGCCGCCTGACCGGGCGCCTTCTCCTTGTCTCTGGTCTCCTCGTTGACCGAGACGGCCGTGTCCCAACCCCAGTAGATGAAGAGGGCCGTGAGCATCCCCAGGGCGAATCCCGTACGGGTGGCGTGGAACGGGTCGAACCACGAGAGCGCCGGGTGAACGGCCAGACGTCCTGCACTACCGGCGTAGACCTTGATCAAGGCGGTGACGCTGAGGACTAGGAGCATGATCAGCTCGATAGCCAGGAGCCCGTACTGAATTCTGGCGCTGATCTCTATGCCGATGTAGCAGATGTAGCCCATGGCGATGATCCAGATCACGCCCAGGAGCAGCGTCCACCACTTGTTGCTGCCCAGTCCTGCGATCCAGTTGCTATGGGAGAAGTGGCCGACGAACGTGTAGATATACCCGCCCGCGATCGCAGCCAGGTTGGCCATGACGATGACATCGGCCGCAATGATCCCCCAGCCGCCCATCCAACCGACCTTCGGCCCGAACGCTTTGGTCCCCCACGTAAACGTCGTGCCGCAGTCGGGCATCACTTTGTTGAGCTGCGAGTAGCCCACCGCCACGAATGCCATCGGGACGAAGGCCAGAAGCATCACCACCGGTGACTGCAGGCCCACATAGCTGACGACGAATACCAAGGCCGCAGCCAGGCTGTACGCCGGAGCGACCGACGCGATCGCGATGACGGTATTGGAGAGTAGGCCGATCGCCCCGTCCTTCAGTCCTTTACCTTCGCTGTGGCCCGACGCGCCGGTCGACTCTTCGGTGATAGAAGTCATGGTCTGGTTGTCCCCCTCTATTCGAAGCTGCTCATGACGTGCTTGATGCGGGTGTAGTCCTCGAGACCGTACATCGATAGGTCCTTGCCGTACCCGGAGTGTTTGAAGCCGCCGTGCGGCATCTCGGCTACCAACGGGATGTGGGTGTTGATCCAGACGCACCCGAAGTCGAGGCGCCTCGATACCCGCATGGCCCGGCCGTGATCCTGGGTCCAGACGCTCGACGCCAGGCCGTACTCCACGCCGTTGGCCCACGCCACGGCCTGATCCTCGTCGCTGAAGCGTTGCACCGTGATGACCGGCCCGAAGATCTCGCTCTGGGCCAGCTCGTCGGTCTGCTCCACACCGGCGACGAGGGTGGGCGGGTAGAAAAAGCCAGGGCCTCCCGGGGCCTCGCCCCCCACGACGACGCTGGCGTGGGAAGGGACGCGGGAAACCATCCCCGAGACCCGCTCGAGCTGGGCGGGGTTGTTGAGCGGGCCGAACGTGACGTCGGGCTGGTCCAGCCCACCGAACGTCGTCTGCCTGGCCTGGTCGGCCAGCGCGTCGACCATGTTGGCGTAGGCGCTCGCCGAGGCGAGGACCCGAGTGGCAGCGGTGCAGTCCTGACCGGCGTTGAAGTAGCCGGCGATGGCGATGGCTTCGGCTGCCTTCTCCACGTCGGCGTCGTCAAAGACGATGACCGGCGCCTTGCCCCCCAACTCCAAATGGACCCGCTTGAGATCTTCGGCCGCCGTCAGCGCCACCTCGCGCCCGGCTCGCACGCTGCCGGTGATGGAGACGAGTTGCGGCGCCGGGTGGGACACGAGGGCCCGGCCCGTGTCCCGATCGCCGCACACGACGTTGAACACGCCCGGCGGGAAGATACCTCCCGCCAGTTCGGCCAGCATGACCGTGGTGACCGGGGTGGTGTCGGACGGCTTGAGCACGACCGTGTTGCCGGCGGCCAGGGCGGGCGCGATCTTCCAGATCGCCATCATCATCGGGTAGTTCCAGGGCGTTACCTGGCCGACAACTCCTATCGGTTCGCGCCTTATCCACGACGTGTGGCCGGCCAGGTACTCGCCGGCGGAGCGGCCCTCCAGAACCCGGGCCGCGCCGGCGAAGAAGCGGATCTGGTCCACCATCGGTGGGACCTCCTCCGATCGGGTCAGGGCCAGCGGCTTGCCGGTGTTGCGTCCTTCGGCCGTCACGAAGTCCTCGGCCCGGGATTCGATGGCGTCGGCCAGCTTCAACAACATGAGGCTGCGCTCCGACGGCGTGGTGTCGCGCCAGCTGTCGAACGCAGCCGCCGCCGCCTCGCACGCCAGGTCCACGTCGGCCTGCCCTGAAAGGGGCGCCTCCGCGTATGTCTCACCGGTACTCGGATCCACGACCGCCGTGGTACGACCGTCTTTGGCGTCCACCGCAGCGCCGTCAACGAAGTTCCGCAGCCTCTCGGCCATGGCTCACCCCCTAGGGTTCGGGTTCAGGACCACGCAATAATGCCAGACTGTGGCGGGCGCGCAAGGGAATCCTTTGCAAATGAGGGGGAAGGTCCTTAGAATCCGTCGTTGTGGGCGATATGGACACCGCGATCCGCGACAGCGGGGGCCGCCTGGATAAGGTCAGCAAGCTGATCATCGAGCAGCTCCAAGAAGACGGCCGACGGTCGTACGCGGCCATCGCCAGGACCATCGGGCTGTCGGAAGCCGCCACCCGGCAGCGGGTCCAGAAGCTGATCGACGAAGGCGTGATCCAGATCGTGGCAGTGACAGATGCCGAGGCCATCGGCTTCCATCGCATGGCCCTGCTCGGCATCAAGGTTGAAGGAGACATCCACGCGGTAGCCGACAAGCTGGTCGCCCTCGAGGCGGCCGAGTACGTCGTTTTAACGGCCGGCCAGTTCGACCTTCTGGTCGAGTTGATGTGCGAGGACGACGACCACCTTTTGCACACCATCAACGAGTCGGTCCGGACCATTCCAGGGGTGCGCAGCACGGAAGCGTTCGTGTATTTGAAAGTCGCCAAGGAGAACTACCAATGGGGGACGCGTTGAGCACACCGGACAACCACGACCAATTCGACGAGCAGCACCTGCAGGACGCAGCCAAGCGCCACCTGTGGATGCACTTCACCCGCATGAGCTCCTACGCCGATCACGAAGTACCCGTGATCGTGCGGGGGGAGGGCCCGTGGGTATGGGACAGCCGGGGCCGCAAGTACTTCGACGGCCTTTCCGGTCTGTTCGTCGTCCAAGCCGGTCACGGCAGGCGCGAGCTGGCGGAAGCCTCCGCCCGGCAAGCGTCCCAGCTGGCGTACTTCCCGCTCTGGAGTTACGCCCACCCCAACGCCATCGAGCTGTCCGAACGCCTGGCGGCGCTGGCCCCGGGCTCCATCAACCGGGTGTTCTTCACGACCGGGGGCGGAGAGGCCGTCGAGACGGCGTGGAAGCTGGCCCGTCAGTACTTCCGGGCGACCGGCCAGCCCGGCCGCTACAAGGTTCTGTCGCGCGACATCGCCTACCACGGGACCACCATGGGCGCCCTATCGATCACCGGGCTACCCGACATCAAAGCGCCCTTCGAGCCCCTCGTGCCTGGTTCGGTCCGCGTGCACAACACCAACTTCTATCGGGCCCCCGAACACGGCGACGACCTCGAGGCCTTCGGGCAGTGGGCGGCCAATGACATCGAGCGTCGCATCGAAATGGAGGGCCCCGACACGGTGGCGGCGGTCTTCCTCGAGCCGGTGCAGAACTCCGGCGGCTGCTTCCCCCCGCCCCCGGGGTACTTCCAGAGGGTGCGCGAGATCTGCGACCGACACGGGGTGCTGCTCGTGTCCGATGAGGTCATCTGCGCGTTCGGCCGGCTGGGCGCCTGGTTCGGGTCGACGAGGTTCGGGTACCAGCCCGACATGATCACTTGCGCCAAGGGCATGACGAGCGGCTACGCGCCCCTCGGCGCCGTGCTGGTAGACGACCGCATCATGGAGCCGTTCACGGACGGGACGGAGACCTTCTACCACGGCTTCACGTTCGGTGGTCATCCGGTCTCGACGGCCGTGGCCCTGGCCAACCTCGACCTCTTCGAGAAGGAGGACATCATCGGCAACGTGGCCGCCCGGGCCGCCCAGTTCCGCGCCGTTCTGGAGGGTCTGCGCGATCTGCCGATAGTCGGAGACGTGCGCGGTGATGGGTTCTTCTACGGCATAGAGCTGGTCAAGGACAAAGACACCCGCGAGACCTTCGACGACGACGAGTCGGAGCGGCTCCTACGAGGCTTCCTCTCCGGCGCGCTTTTCGACGCCGGGCTCATCTGCCGGGCCGACGACCGGGGTGACCCGGTGGTCCAGCTGGCTCCGCCGCTGATTTGCGAGCAGGAGCACTTCGACCTGATCGGCGAGACGCTGCGCTCCGTCCTGGACGAAGCGTGGTCGCGGATCTGATCCCGTCGTACACTTGACCTCCGACCCGGCAGGGGGGACCCCCGCGAGCGCCGGGACGGTCCGCCCAGAAGGCTCGCCCACGCCGGCCGCGCCGGCCCCGGCCGGGTACTGGCACCGCGCCCTCGGCGGCCCCCCGCCGACGAGGTCCTCGCTGTCGGGCCTGACCGACGTCGACGTTTGCATCGTCGGCGGCGGATACACCGGGCTGTGGACGGCATGGGCCCTGGCCCGCAGCGACCCCTCTCTTCGCATCGCCGTCCTCGAAGCCGAGCACGTCGGGTTCGGGGCCAGCGGGCGCAACGGCGGATGGCTGTCGGGCTTGCTGCCTGGCGACCGCCACCTGCTTTCGCGCGGCCCCGCTGGCCGAGACGGTGTCATCGCCCTGCAACGCCAACTCATCGATGCCGTCGCCGGCGTCGTCGCCGCGTGCGAGTGCGAAGGCATCGACGCCGACATCAAGGTGGGCGGCACCATGGCCGTGGCCACCAACGAAACCCAGATGGCACGGCTGCGTGCGGCAGTCGAGGAGGGGCGCAGGTGGGGTCTCGGCCCGGAGGACTTCCGCGAGCTCAGCCCCACTGAGACCACCGAGCGGATTCGGGTCGAAGGCGCGGTCGGCTCCACCTTCAGCCCCCACTGCGCTCGCATCCAACCAGCGAAGCTGGTGCGCGGACTGGCGGCCGCGGTCGAGAATCGCGGCGTCCGGATCTACGAGCGCACGCCTGCGCTGGCCATCACGCCCGGTCGCGTGGATACCCCATACGTGACGGTGCGTGCGCCGTGGGTGGTGCGAGCCACCGAGGGCTATACGGCAGCGCTGCCCGGGCTACACCGCCGCCTGCTTCCGATGAACAGTTCCATGATCGTGACCGAACCTCTGCCCCCGGACACGTGGAGCCGGATCGGGTGGGGAGGCATGGAAACCGTGCGCGACGGGGCGCACGCCTATACCTACCTCCAACGGACAGCCGACGGGCGCATCGCCATCGGCGGCCGCGGTAGGCCATACCGGTTCGGCTCCCGCCTCGACCACAGCGACGACACCCCCGCCGCGACGGTCGCGGCCCTGGAAGCAGCGCTCCACCGGCTCTTTCCCGCCACGCGCTGCACCGCCGTCGCCGACTCGTGGAGTGGTGTCCTCGGGGTGGCACGCGACTGGTGCCCCTTCGTCGGGCTCCAGACGTCGGGCGACGGCGGGCTGGCCTGGGCCGGTGGCTACGTAGGCGACGGCGTCACCACGTCGCACCTGGCCGGGCTCACCCTCGCCGACCTGATCCTCAAGCGCGACACACCCCGCACCGGTCTGCCGTGGGTGGGCCATACCAGCCGGACTTGGGAGCCCGAGCCGCTGCGTTGGCTGGGCGTGCACGGCATCTACGCCCTCTACCGCGCCGCCGACAAAGCCGAAGCCCGCCACCCGCTCGTCGGGCGAAACTCGCGTTGGGCGGCGCTCGCCGACAGGATCTCTGGCCGGCCGTAGATTTCCGGCTCGACGGGATCGACCGGCTCGATCCTCGCGTGTTCAATCCTGCTTCCCGTGCGCGAAAAACGTCGCCAGCTGACAAAAATCGCGCACGCGAAGCCGAATTGAACACGGATGACGGGCGAGCCACGAGGGCCAGCGCGGGGACCTTCGTCTGTGGGTTACTCCTCCGAGGCGGGAGCGGGCTCCGCGGCCGGAGCGGGTTCCGCGGCGACATCGGCCTCCGCGGGAACAGGCTCCGCGGCCGGAGCGGCCTCCGCGGCGGGAGCGGATTCCGCGACACTGGCCTCCGCAGTCTCCTCACCGTCGACGCCAGCCGCCGCCGCGCCATCGCCTTCGACGCCATCAGCCTCCGCGCCGCCGGGCTCGGCGCCACCACCGCTGGCCAGGTACTCGGCCGCCCACGCAGCCTGGGCTTCAGATTCCGGCTCGAAGTCGGCGAAGCCGGCTGCGCCTATGTAGTTGCCGTGCTCGTCGTAGGCGTGCTCGCCGAAGGCGTCCCGGTACTCGGCTGCCACTTCGCCGCCCTCGGCCGCCTGCTTGATGGACAAGCTGATCCGGCGCCGCTGCAAGTCGATCTCGATGATCTTGACCCACAGCTCTTCGCTCGGGCTCACGACCTGCTCGGGGAGGTCCACGTGGTGGTTGGCCATTTCGGAGATGTGCACCAGGCCTTCGATGCCGTCGCCCACCTGCACGAAGGCGCCGAACGGCACCAGCTTGGTGACCCGCCCGTACACCAGCTCCCCGACGCGGTGGGCGTTGGCGAACTCCTGCCACGGGTCAGATTGGGTGGCCTTGAGCGAAAGGCTGATCCGCTCGCGGTCGTGGTCGACGTCGAGCACCCGCACTTCGACCTCATCGCCGACCGTAACGACAGCCGACGGATGGTCGATGTGCTTCCAGGACAGTTCTGACACGTGGATGAGGCCGTCCATGCCTCCCAGGTCCACGAAGGCGCCGAAGTTGACCACCGACGAAACAACCCCCCGCCGTACCTCGCCCGGCTTCAGATTGGTCAGGAAGTCCTCGCGCTGCTCGCGCTGGGTCTCTTCCAACCAGGCCCGGCGAGACAGGACCACGTTGTTGCGGTTCTTGTCCAGCTCGATGATCTTGGCGTCCAAGGTCCGGCCGATGTACGGCTGAAGGTCCCGCACCCGACGCAGCTCGACGAGCGAAGCGGGCAGGAACCCCCGCAAACCGATGTCAAGGATCAGGCCACCCTTGACGACTTCGATGACCGGTCCGGTGACTACGCCGTCGCGCTCCTTGACTCCTTCGATGGTTCCCCAGGCCCGCTCGTACTGGGCCCGCTTCTTCGACAGGATCAGGCGGCCTTCCTTGTCCTCCTTCTGCAGGACGAGGGCTTCGATGCGCTCGCCCAACGTAACCACCTCGTTGGGGTCCACGTCGTGGCGGATGGAAAGCTCACGCGCCGGAATGACGCCTTCGGACTTGAACCCGATGTCCAGCAGGACCTCGTCTTTGTCGACCTTGACGACCTCCCCCGTGACGATGTCACCATCCTCGAACTCCACGATCGTGCCGGCGATGGCGTCCTCGAGAGAAGTGGCCCCGAGGTCGTCGACGACGATCTGGCGGGGGGTGTACTCACCCGCTTCGTCGAACGTCCCCATTTCCGACTCAGCGCTCGGCGCTTCGGGGGTGACGGGTTCTGTAGAGGTGACCGTGGGGTCGTCGGACATGGGAGTCGTAGCCTACTTTCCGGACATGGCTCCTCCCGAGTGGGCCGTGGAAGGAGAGGCCGCAGCGAGCGGTTCGCCGCAGAAACCGTCAGTTTACACGTCGCCTATCAGCAGAAACTCCGGGTGGTCGAGGTCGGGCGGCCTCTCGGCGTAAGACCCGGGGCGCACCGACCAGAGCCCGGCGACCGAAATGCCGGCATCCGCCGCCATCAAGCGGAGTTCACGCGGGGTGAAGCACGTGGTCCACAAGTCGAACATCTCGGCCCGCCCTTGCGGGTCGCGCACCTCGGCCCGCTCGTGGTTCACTCCCCAACCGGCGTCGAAGGTGTCGCCATCTTCCAAGTGCCGCACGGCGAAGTAGGACGAGAAAGCCGACAGGGCGACGCGGCCGCCCCCTTTTACCGCCTCCGCCATCTGCGCAACGACCAGCGCGTCCTCGCGGCCACCGAGCAAACCAAAGCCGCCCTGGCACAGCGAGATGGCCGCGTCGAAGCTGCCCGGGCGAAAAGGCAGCCTTCGCGCATCTCCCCGCACCCAGGACCCTTCTCCCGCCCCGGCGAGGAAGGCGAGAGAGATGTCGAGGCCTACGACCTCGATGCCCCTACGGGCCAGGGCGTGGCAGTGCCGTCCCGGGCCGCACCCGATGTCCACGACCCGCATGCCCGGCAGGAGGCCGAGCGTCTGGGCGAGGAATGCCGTCTCCTGCTCGGTACCTTTGGTAAACGAGTACCTGAGGTAGGCCGTCCCTGCGTGTTCCGCCAGCGCCTCGAACTCTCTCCCCGACACCTCCACTGCGTTGGCTCGGTCGTCTCAGCCGGCTTCGTGAGGCCGCTCGACCACTCGTGGCGCCGACGGCGCCGCCACCCGTAGCGAACCTGGGGCCGCCGGGAGAAGGTCGGACATCGATGCGCCGGCAGCGTCGTCACTGACCATCAGGTACCGAAGATTGCCAGACGCAAGAAGCGGGCGCCGAGACCGGGACCGGCGGTCCAGTTGGTGATGTGCCCGATCATCCCCGCAGAATGAGGCGTCGTCACCTGGTCGTCGGCTCGGGATTTCGCGTGCTTCGATTGGCATCACATTTACACAGTCGTGAACTATGACCGAATTATGCGCCCGATGTCGGGGGGGAGCCCGGCCCGCCCGAGGACGTGGTCGGGTAACACTAAGGCGTGCATGAGAACGCCAGGACGGCCGCAGTTGCGCAGCGGCTGGCTGAGGAATTGCTCTTCCCGGCGGCCCGCGAGATCGACGCCTCGGAAGTCGTCCCCCAACGGTTCCTCGACGCCTTGGCCGACGCTGGGTTGTACGGCCTGGTCGGTCCCCAGTGGGCCGGCGGACTCGACGCCGACGCGCCGACGGCAGCTTCCGTGGTCGAGGCGCTGGGTGGGTCCAGCCTCACGGCCGCGTTCGTGTGGATCCAGCACCACAGTCCGGTCCGGGCCATGGCCGCCGCCCCATGGCCACTTCGAGACGCCTGGCTGACGGACCTGTGCTCGGGGCGGGTCCGGGCCGGCATCGCCTACGCCGCCCTTCGGCGTCCCGGCCCGCCCGCCGCCGAGGCCCGTCCCGCGCCGGGTGACGACGGATGGATCTTGGACGGCTTCGCCCCTTGGGTCACGGGGTGGGGACTCATCGACGTGGTCTTGGTCGGAGCCCGGGCCGGCGCCGATGTCGTCTGGCTGCTCATCGATGCTGCGGACTCCCCTACTTGTTCGGCTTCTCTGGTCGACCTCGCCGCCCTGGCGGCGTCGTCCACCGTGACGTTGCGTTGGACCGACCACTACGTCCCGGCATCACGGGTCGTCGGAGTCGAGCCTTACCTCGACTGGGTTCGGAGGGACTCCGCCGGTCGCCAGCTCAACGGCTACCTCTCCATCGGGGTGGCAGCCCGCTGCTGCTCTCTGCTCGGTCCGACGGCGCTGCACCAACGGGTGACAGCCGGTCGTGCCGCCCTGGACTCGGCGTCAAGCGCGACGGTGGCCGACGCCCGCGCCCGGGCGTCGGTGTTGGCGGTCCGGGCCGCGGCCGCCCTGGTCGCGTCCGGTGGCGGTCGGTCAATCGAAGCCGACCAGGACGCCGCCCGGCTGATGCGCGAGGCCACCTTCCTTCTCGTGTTCGCTCAGACCAGCGACATCCGCGCCGCCCAGCTCGAGGCGCTGGGCGCAGACGGGGGTCGCGGCGGAAGAGGTGGCGCCGAGGGCTAGCCGGGCCCGACCACACAGGCATCCGTGGCCCTGGATCGTCGCCGACAGTGAATTCGTCGGTCGCGACCCCCCGCACGACGGATTCGATTGCCGTTGAGAGTGGAAAGTAGCAAGATGCGCGAATGCCCTCGACGCGTGTGACGCGGTTACGCGAGATGCAAGTCCACGAACGCCAGGCCCTCGACGGGCTGCTCGACGGGGTCCGGGTCGGACACGTCGGGATGACGACCGATGACCAACCGGTTGTTATCCCGACGGCCATAGCCCGGGACGGGGACGCGGTGTTAGTGCACGGTTCCACCGGCTCGGGGTGGATGCGGCTCGCAGCGGGGGGCGCGCCCGCCTGTCTGGCCGTCACCGCGTTGGACGGCATCGTGGTGGCGCGCTCGACCTTCGAGTCGACCTTTCATTACCGCAGCGCCGTGATCTTTGGCGTCTTCGAGCGTCTGGAAGGCCGGCGAAAGGAGCGAGCCCTCGACGTGGTGGTCGAAAAGCTGATCCCGGGGCGGTTGTCGGAGGTGCGACGTCCGTCCCCCGGTGAGATCAACAAGACGATGGTGCTCTCGTTGCCCCTAGAGACGTGGTCGCTGAAGGTGTCCGACGGCTGGCCCGACGATGACGACGAGGACGTCGCCGGACCGGCGTGGGCGGGCGTGGTTCCGCTCGTCCAGAGGGCTCACTCGGCTCGGCCCGCGCCTGACCTACGGACCGGTATCCCGATACCCGCTTCCGTGGCCGCGCTCACCGACGTCTGATCGGAGACCTCGACCGGGCCACGAAACGTTTGCCCTTTACTCTCGGCCCCGAGCCCGATCGGCAGCCACCGCGTCATATGACGCGAAGTCGCTCGCGGTGTCGTCGGCGTGCTCGAACTCGAGCAGGCCCGCTTCTCCCCACTTCTGGCGGAGGTATCCGTGGTTGGCGTCGAGGAGGCCGAGCTTGCGCACGTTGGGGACCAGCTTCGAGAAGAACGCCGTCTGGAACGCCTGAAACGGGCCGTGTCCCACTGCGCCAGCCGCTTCGAGCATGAACGGCGCCACGGCTTCGAGCGACACGCCCATGCGATCCCAGACTTCCGGCGTGGTCGAGCGCAGCCGGCTGCGAAGGGTGTTCTCCAGCATGAACTCCTGTCGCTCCTTGAGCTCCGCCGAAGTGAGGTCTGCGTAGTACTCGCTGAGGCTGACGATCCCAAATGCCACGTGCCGAGCCTCGTCGGACATGATGTAGCGCAGGAGCTTGGTGAGGAGCGGCTCCGAAGTGCGCCTCAACAAGTCCCCGAACGCGGCGAGGGCCAGACTTTCGATGATGATCTGCATCCCGAGGTAGGCGATGTCCCACCTGCTGTCCTCGAGCAGGCCGAAGATCTGGCCTTGCAAGTAGGGGGACATCGGATAGGCCTCGCCTACCTTCTCGTGCAAGTAGCGCGCAAAGACTTCGGTATGACGGGCCTCGTCCATGGTCTGGGTGGATGCGTAGTACTTAGCGTCCATCCACGGGACCGTCTCGACCAGCTTGGCTGCGGTCATCATGGCGCCCTGCTCGCCGTGCATGAACTGGCTTAGCTGGGCCTTGAACAGCTCGACACCGAGCTGCTTGAACTCCTTCTCGCTCCAGTTGGCCATCGGCGATCCGGACATGGTGGCCGCCACCCGGGCCAGGCGCAGAGCGGGCGACTCGTCCTCGATGACCCGCTCCGGGTCCACCGCGGTGGACCAGTCCAGATCGGTCACGCTGTTCCACTGGGAGGCGGCCGCCTTGTTGTAGAGCGTGACCAGCTGGGGCCGCTCGCGGTCGTAGCGCCAGCTAAATATGCGGTCGGCGTGATCGTGGACCACTCGCACCGCGTCCTCGGGGCTGTCGGCCCCGAGTAGCTCCCGGTCAGTAGCAGTCATCAGGTCCCTTCCGCCCCAGCTGGAAGCGGGGCGACTGCACCGAGGATATCGGTGAATTCTCTGACACAAGGGCTGATCCTGGTCGGCGACCCGTTCCACCTTGTTTCGTGGCGGGCTCTCGGCTTGGGTCGCGATGGCCGACGCCGACCGCCCCGTTCGGCCGAGCGGCCCTAACGGTTGTCCCCGGCGTCTTTGGCCGGCTTCGCCGCCAGCTTCTCGGTCGGTTTCGAGGTCCGGTCCGGAAGGCGAAACAGGTTGACCAGCGACGCCCCCGGGAGGTCCCCGATCCGCCCGAACGTGTCGTTTACCAGCCGGAAGAGCCCGTCCATCGACGAGGCGATGGACGCCACCTGGGCCTGGGTCTGACCCAATGCTTCCAAGGCGGGCAGGGCGTTGCGCTGGAACGAGACCAACAGAGCCGGCAGGGCGTTGATGACGTCGTCGTCGAGGACGGGAACGAGCGCCTGGAGGCGCGGAGCCAAGGCGACCAGCGGCGCTTCGAGAGGCTCCGTGAGTCGGTCCATCCGCTTGACCAGATCGTCGAGGCGACTGACGGTCTGGGTGAAGTTGATCAGAGCTCGATTGAGCAGGACGATGGTCTCGGGCAGAGCGAGGAGCGCCTCCACCTGCGACTCCCCGACTTTTATCAGCTCGTTGATGGTGGGGACCTTCACGATTTCGGAACGCTACCCCTTGGCCTCGGCCCAGTTGGCGCCCCAATGCAGATTGACGGTGAGCGGGACCGTCAGCTCGGCCGCGCCGGTCATGGCATCCATGACGGCGGCCGCGGCCTGTTCTTCCTCTTCCGGGGGAACTTCCAGAATGACTTCGTCGTGCACCTGCAGGACCAGACGGCCGGCCAGTCCCGCGGCTGCGATCTCGTCGGCGAGTCGCACCAACGCCACCTTGAAGATGTCGGCCGCCAGCCCTTGGATACCCGCGTTCATGGCTTGGCGCTCGCCCGCGGCGCGGACCTGGTAGCGGCCCGACTGGAGCTCAGGGATCAGGCGCCGGCGCCCGAAGAGGGTCTCGGTGTAGCCGCGGTCGCGCGCTTCGGCCACCACCCGGTCCATGTACGCCCGCACGTTCGGAAACCCGTCGAAGTAGGCCTTGAGTATCTGCGCCGCTTCGTCCACCGGGATGGTCAGCCTCTGGGCCAGGCCGTAGGCCTCCATCCCGTAGGCCAGACCGTACGAGACCATCTTGGCTTTGGAGCGCATGGCGATGGTCACATTTCCGGGCTCAACCCCGTAGATCCGCGCTGCGGTGACGTTGTGGATGTCGGTGCCGGTCCGGAAGGCTTCGACCAACCCGGGGTCCTGGGCCAGGTGGGCGATGACCCGCAGCTCGATTTGGTTGTAGTCGGCGACCAGGAACCGGCACCCTTCGGCGGGCACGAACAACTCGCGGAACCGCCGCCCCTCCTCGCTGCGCACCGGGATGTTGTGAAGGTTGGGTTGGTCGGAGCTGAGCCGGCCGGTGCGGGCGACCGTCTGGTTGAACGTGGCGTGTATGCGGCCGTCCGCTCCCACTTCAGACAAGAGTGACTCCCCGTACGTGGACCGGAGCTTCTCCACTTCTCGGTAGCGCAACAGGGCCTCGATGATCGGGTGCTCGCCTCGCAGCTTCTCCAACGTCTGGGCGTCGGTGGAATAGCCGGTTTTGGTCTTCTTCTGCGGTGCCAGTCCCAGCTTGTTGAACAGGATCTCTCTCAGCTGCGGCGTCGAGTTGACCACGAACGGTGTGCCGGCCAGGTCCTGGATCTCGGTCTCCAAGTGCCTGGCCTCGGTCGCCAGCTCCCGGGCCAGGTGGCGCAAGCCGTCCACGTCGACCCTGACGCCGGCTTCCTCCATCTGGGCCAGTACCCCCACCAGCGGCCGCTCGACTTCGTCATACAGCTTCGACATGCCCCGGGCCGCCAGCGCGGCCCCAAGGGGCTCGATGAGGCGGGCCACGGCGGCCGCCCGCCGAGCCGCGGCACCGCTGAGGTCCTCACCTGCAGCATCCAGGTCCAGCTGTCCCGGGGGCGGGGCGTCGGGCGAGCGGAGCTCTACTCCGGCGTAGCGCTCGGCCAGGACTTCCAGCAGGTACTGGTCCCCGGCCGGGTCCACCAGGTAGGCGGCGATGGCGGTGTCCAGCTCGAGACTGGAAAAGACCACCCCTCGCGACGCCAAGCTGCGCATCAACGCCTTCGCGTCGTGGGCCGATACCCGCGCCCCGTCCGGGCCGAGCAGGCCACCCAGGGCGGCGACGACCGACGCGTCGGAGAGCAACCCCTCGCCGATCCAGACCACCGCGGTCGGGTCGGCGCCGGGCAGCGCCACCAAGGCCAGCCCGAGCAGATCCGATCGTCCCTCGGCACCTTCCCACGCGCCAGCCATGGCCAGATCCGTGGCCAACGTTCGCCATCCGTTGAAGCGGTCCACGACCGCGTCGGGATCGACCATCTCCTCGACCGCGACCATGAGCAAGGGAGCCGGGGCGGATTCCCCAGAGCCCGTTCCTTTGTCCGCCCCTGTCGCCTCCAAGAACCGATCCCAAAGGGTGCGGAACTCGAGGAAGTCGAACAGCCTGCGCAGCTCCTCGAGGTCCCATCCCCCGATCGCCGCTTCGACCGGGTCGATTTCGACTTCAACGTCGCGCACCAGCGGGGTGGCTAGTGCGTTGGCTCTGACTTGGGCTTCGGCGTCCGCCAGGCTCTGGCGCAGCTTCGGCGACAGCTCGTCCAAGTGGGCGTAGATGCCGTCGATGTCGCCGTAGGTGTTGATGAGCTTGGCCGCGGTCTTCTCCCCCACCCCCGGGACGCCCGGCAGGTTGTCCGAGGGGTCGCCGCGGAGAGCGGCATATTGGGGGTAGTTGGCCGGGGTGACGCCCGTGCGCGCTTCGATGCCGGCTTCGTCGTAGAGGACGTACTCGGAGACACCCCGCTTCGGATAGAGGACCGAGATGTGGGGGTCTTCTACGAGTTGATAAGTGTCGCGGTCGCCGGACACCACGATGACGTCGTCGCCGCCGGCAGCCGCCCGGGTGGCCAGGGTGGCGATCACGTCGTCGGCCTCGAAGCCGGGTGCGTCGACCAGGGGCACGTTGAGGGTCTCGATCAGCTGACGGGCCAGGCCCATCTGCTGGCGCAGGATGTCAGGCGTCTCGGCCCGACCGGCCTTGTATTGGGAAATCATTTCATGACGGAACGTCGGCTCGGGGCGATCGAACGTGGCGACCAGCTGGTCCGGCTCGTGATCTTTGATCAGATTGATGAGCATCGAGGTAAAGCCGTACACGGCGTTGGTCACCTGCCCCGACGCGGTCGCCAGGTCCGTGGGCAGCGCGAAAAACGCCCGGTACAGGATCGAGTTGCCGTCGATGAGAAGCAGCCGGGCCATCGTGGCCGAGCCTAGGCCCCGAGCAGTGACGGCCCGGCCAGGCAGACGCCGGGGGTAGGCTCCGGTCATGCCTGAGGGGTTCCACCCGCCGCTCGAGGAATACCTCGAAGCCATCCACGAGCTGGGCGAAGAGGGCATGGTAGTGATCCAGGCCCGGCTGGCCGAGCGCCTGGGCCACTCGGCTCCGGCCGTCTCGGAGATGATCAAGCGACTGCGGGACGAAGGTTATGTGGAAGCCGACGGCCGGTCGTTGTCCCTCACCGACAGCGGGCGCACCGTGGCCGAGAGCGTGGTGCGCAAGCACCGTCTCGCCGAGCGGCTTCTGACCGACATCATCGGGCTGCCGTGGGACAAAGCTCACGTTGAAGCGGGCCGTTGGGAGCACGTCATTTCCGACGAGGTCGAAGCCCGACTGGTCGAAGTCCTCGGCCACCCAACCACTTGCCCCCACGGCAACCCGATCCCTGGTTCCGGCGGGATCGCGGTGGAAACGATGGTCCTGTCCGACACCAGGCAGGGTGACCACGTCCGCCTGACCCGCGTCACAGAGCAAGTCGAGATCGACCAGGACTCGCTCTCCTACCTGTCTTCGCACGGTTTTGTGCCCGGCACGGAGGCGACGGTCACCTCTCGCGCCCCCGACGGCACGCTGATCCTCGATCTCGGGGCGCGGACCATCGCCCTCGGCCCGGCGCTGGCTCACCAACTCTTCGTAACCGCGGCGTAGATGAGCGCTTCGGCGGGCGGCGGCTCGGCCGCCGGCGGCACGAGCCGGATCGGCAACATGTATGGGCCCGACGCCACGTTCGTAGGAGTGCCCGCGGCCGACCTGTCGCAGCCATCGTCGTATGCAGGCGCCGGGGCCGTGATCATCGGCGCCCCCTACGACGGAGGCACGTCGCACCGGCCCGGGGCCAGGTTCGGCCCGCAAGCCATCCGCCTGACGGACTACCTGCCCCACGACGGAAGCCGCCCCCACCTGGCCTTGGGCGTCGACCCGCTCGTCGACTTGGGCGTCGTCGATGTAGGCGACGTGGAGATGCCTGGCGGAGATATCGACAGTTCGATGGCCCGACTCGAAGCCGCGGTCCTCCAAGTCGCCTCATCGGGCGCCATCCCGGTGATATTGGGCGGTGACCACACCATCGCCTGGCCGGACGTGACCGCGGTGGCCCGCCACGTCGGTTGGGGCCGGGTGTCGGTCATCCATTTCGACGCTCACGCCGATACCGGAGACACGCAGTTCGGATCTTTGGTCGGGCACGGCACTCCGATGCGTCGCTTGATCGAATCGGGAGCGGCGCGCGGCGACCGTTTCCTACAGATCGGTCTTCGGGGGTACTGGCCGGAGCCGGAGACACTGGCCTGGATGGCCACGCAAGGCATGCGCAGCTTTGAAATGACCGAAGTGGTCGACCGCGGCCTCGACGCCTGCCTCACAGATGCGATGGAGATCGCCACCGATCAGTGCGACGGGGTGTTCTTGAGCGTCGACGTCGACGTGGTTGACCCCGGGGCCGCGCCCGGCACGGGCACCCCGGAGCCGGGAGGCCTCACCTCTAGGCAACTGCTCGACGCGGTCAGGCGCATAGCCATGGAAGTTCCGCTCGCAGGCGTGGACGTGGTCGAAGTCTCGCCCCCCTACGACCACGCCGACGTGACCGCGTTTCTCGGCAACCGCGTGGTGTTGGAGGCGCTTTCGGGGATTGCCTGGCGTCGACGTGACACCGGGATCCCGCAGCCTTCCTGGCCCCTTCTCGATCCTCGGCGGGCTCGCGGTCCCATCAGCTAGAGCCCATCCGCTGCCGCCTCGTGCTGGCCCTTCCGAATCGACAGCTACTGGGCGGTGTCGGCCTCGGGGCGGAGGTCCCCGCCGATGATCCGTTGGGCGATCTCGAGCATCTTGACCCGTTCGCGCATCGCCGTTCGCTGGATCCAGGTGAAGGACTGGTTCTCCGTCCAACCCAGCTCGTCCATCAGTATCCCTTTCGCTCGGTCCACGGCCTTGCGGACCTCGAGGCTCTCCTCCAGGGTTTCGACCTGGTCGGCGAGGGCCTTCATCTCGGCGAAGCGTCCCAAGGCCATTTCGATGGCTGGGAGCAGTTCGCTCCTCTGGAACGGCTTAACCAGGTAGGCGAGGGCACCCGCGTTGCGGGCCTGGTCGATCAGGTCCCGTTGGCTGAAGGCAGTCAGGATCAACACCGCGCACAGACGGTCGGCGCTGATCTCGCGCGCAGCTGTCAGCCCGTCGATCCCCGGCATCTTTATGTCCAAGATCACGAGATCGGGCTTGTGCTCACGGACCAGTTCGACGGCCTCGTCGCCGCGACCGGTCTCCCCGACCACTTCGTAGCCTTCCTCCTCCATGATCTCCTTGAGGTCGAGGCGGACAATGGCCTCGTCCTCCGCGATCACGACGCGTACGGCCACGGGGCGGTCTCCTTGCGGGTCAGATGGTCCGGAGTGACATCGGGGTCAACGTATCCGGCCGGAGCCGGCTGCTGTAGGTCGGTTTGGGTCACGAACCAGGCGAGTCGCCGCCGACCAACCGGTCGAGCAGTTCGTCCTGGGTCGTCTGCAACTCTGCCACGTCCGCGGCCACCGCCCGCTGTGTCCGCTGCATGGCATCGGCGTGGCGCTGTGCTTCGACATACTCTCTGTGGGCCAACGGGGTCTCGGAGACGAGAGACCGGATCCGGGCTTCGTCTGCCGCGTCGGCCAGCGCGGCCAGCTGCTCCTCGATCACCGCCAGTTCCTCGCGGGCGCGTCGGAGGCGCTGGGCGACGTCGAACAGCCGGCGCTCGATGAGCACGCGAGACATGACACGGAAGCCTATCGGAGAGGGTCAGGACCGGCTTCGTGTATCTCACTGGCCCCGCGCCCTGTTTCAGCCGTTTCTCATTTCTTTCCGACACACTGTTGGCATGCGAGTCCTCGTGGTTGACGATGAGCCGGCCGTGCGGCAAGCGCTGGATCGTGCTCTCCGCTTCGAGGGCTACCAAACCGAGATGGCCCAGGACGGGACGTCCGCCCTGGGAGCCCACGCCGAGCGGCCGGCCGACGCCATCGTCCTCGATGTGGCCATGCCGCGCATGGACGGTCTGGAGGTGTGCCGGCGCCTCAGGGCCGCCGGAGACGCCACCCCGGTGCTCATGTTGACCGCTCGCACCGCCATCAACGACCGAGTGGCCGGCTTGGACGCAGGCGCCGACGACTACGTCGTGAAGCCGTTTGCGCTCGAGGAGCTGCTGGCGCGGATCAGGGCCCTGCTCCGGCGAAGCGGACCGTCCGACGACGAGGTCCTGCGCTTCTCCGACCTTTCGCTCGACCCCGGCACGCGGGAGATCCGACGCGGCGACCGGAGGATAGAGCTGACCCGCACCGAGTTTCTGCTCCTGGAACTCTTGCTGCGCAACGCTCGACAGGTACTAACCCGAGAGCTGATCTTCGACCGCGTGTGGGGCTACGACTTCGGTGCCAACTCCAACTCGCTGGAGGTATATATCGGTTACTTGCGTCGCAAGACCGAGGCGGAGGGAGAGCCCCGTTTGATCCACACCGTCCGCGGGGTCGGCTACGTCCTACGGGAGCCCGTGCCCCAGTGAGCTCGGTGGCGGCCCGGATGCACTCGATCAGCTTCCGGGCCCGACTCGGGACCTTTATCGCTGTCGCCGTCGGCGTCACCGTCGCCTTGGCCTCGCTCGCTTCCTACTTCGCGGTCAGCCACCAACTGTTCAATCAAGTCGATTCGTCGCTCGTAACAGACGTGCAGAACGCCCCCGCCGAAAGCCATCTCGCCCAAAGCGTGGACGGGTTCCTTCGTCGAGACAACAACAGCTTCTTGCAGCTGGTGACGTCGCAAAGGCAAGTCATCTTTCCGGGCCCGGGAAACACGATCATTCCAGTGAGCCAGAAACAAGCCAACTTGGCCACGACCAGTGGTGACTACAACATCCGGACCGTCAGCTACCAAGGCATCCCGTATCGCGTGATCACCGAAGGCGGCTACGCGACTCAAGGCGTCCCGGTGGCCATACAGATATACCGGCCCCTGGCTGACATCGACCACACCCTCGGCGACCTCAAGCTGATCCTCTTGCTCGTAACCCTCGGCGGCGTCGGAGTCGCGGTCGGGCTCGGCTACCTGATCGGCAAGACGACCCTACGACCGGTGGAGCGGCTGACGGCGGCTGCGGAGCACGTGGCGGCGACCCAGGACTTGGATGCCACCATCGAAGAACAAGGGGGCGACGACGAGCTGGCCCGGCTGGCCCGGTCCTTCAACTCGATGCTGACCGCGCTGGCCCAGTCCCGGCAACAGCAAATGCAGCTCATTTCCGATGCGGGCCACGAGTTGCGCACTCCCCTCACGAGCCTGAGGACCAACATCGAGGTGCTCATGCGGGTTCCCGATCTTCCGGAGGCCGACCGTACCGAGCTCGTGGCCGACGTGCACGCGCAGCTCGAGGAGTTGACCACGCTGATCGGAGACGTGGTGGACGTGGCCCGAGAAGACGAGCGGCAGACAGATCCGATAGAGGTGCGATTCGACGCCATCGTCGACCGCGCTGTCGAGCGGGCCCGACGACGGGCTCCGAACGTGACCTTCCAAGCCCGCCTCACGCCGGGGTCCATCCGAGCCAATCCCGCCCTCTTGGAGCGCGCCGTACTAAACGTGCTCGACAATGCGGCCAAGTGGAGCCCCCTCAACGGCATCGTGACGGTGTGGCTGCAACGCCACGGCCAGTGGACGCTGGACGTGCGAGACCAGGGTCCAGGTATCGAAGCGGAGGACCTCCCGCGCGTGTTCGATCGGTTCTACCGGGCCCCAGCAGCGCGGTCTATGGCGGGTTCCGGCTTGGGCCTGGCGATCGTCCGCAAAGTGATCAGCGACCACGGCGGAACGGCCGTCGCTTCCTGCCCGCCGGGCGGCGGCACGCTGATCCACATCGAGCTGCCGACCGTGGCGGAGCACGAGCCGGACGCTGCCCCCGTGGCCGACGACCGAACCGAGCCGGTGTCCGAGCCAGGTGCGACCCCAAGCGAATTGCCGGCGGTCCAACACTCTGGTGTCGGCGTGAGCCCCCCGGTGACCTCAGCGACGCCGTAGCTAAAGGTGGCGGGAGTCTGTGGCGCCTCCCTCGGGAGCGGCCCGGCTGGACAATTCTACGAGCCAGCTCCCTCCAGGCCTCAGCTAGAGGGGCCGGGCGAGTCCACCAAAATGGTCCTGACCATGGGTCGCGCCCACCACCAGGACCCCCCGAACCGCGGTCCCCGACGACTTGACCCTCGGTCTGGACCTCGCCCCGCCCGACGTCACAGCCATGATCACCGCCAGGATCAAGACAACCACCAGAAGAACCGCGTTCGCCCAGCGACCGCGCCGCCTCACAGCAGAATCGACAGGCCGACGCCCCGAGACTCGACCCCAGCTTTCCCCCATCAGAGCCATCCCACGTTCCCTCCCCCGAACGAAACGGCGACCATACACCCCTCGGCCTCTGTCGGGCAGGGTCCCAGAGCAGTCCAGACTTTCCCTCTGAACCTCCCAGCCCGCTGACCAGCACTTTCGCAACGTAAAGGCGGTGCCCGGAGCGGGAATCGAACCCGCATGGAGTTGCCTCCAATGGTGTTTGAGACCATCGCGTCTGCCTGTTCCGCCATCCGGGCGGGCGTAACACACCTTTAACAGCGCCGGAGGAGCTTAGCTGTTACGAATCTAGGGACCCACGGGTCCAATGAGCGCAGCATAATTCCCGTCCCCCCAGGAGGTCCCCCGCTTGCCAGCCTTTGTCTTCCCCGGCCAGGGTGCGCAGAGGCCAGGGATGGGCCGCCGGTGGATCGACCACCCTTCGTGGGAGATCGTGGAGGACGCATCGGTCGCGGCCGACCGGGACATCGGTCACCTCCTGCTGGACGCGTCACTCGAGGAACTGACGGAGACCCGCAACGCTCAGTTGGCGACATTTACCTTCAGCTTGCTGATCCTCGACGCCGTCGAGCGCCTTGGCATCGAACCCACGAGGGTGGCCGGCCATTCGGTCGGTGAGTACACGGCGCTGGCTGCGAGCGGGGCCCTCGGGTTCGAGGATTCCATACGGGTCGTGTCCGAACGGGGCGAGGCCATGCAAGCCGCCGCCGACGCTCAGCCGGGCGTCATGAGCGTGGTGGTGGGCTGCGACTCAGACACCGTCGACGTTGCCTGTCGGCTGGCAGACGGCGAAGTGTGGCTGGCCAACTTCAACAGCGCCGAGGAAACCGTCATCGCCGGTGAATCGGCGTCGGTGGAACGGGCCGCGTCGATCGCCCTCGACCTTGGAGCCCGGAAGGTGACACCCGTCGCAGTTGGCGGGGCGTTCCACACTCCGTTCATGGCCCCGGCGCGCAACCGGTTGCGAAAGATCCTCTCCACGACCACCTTCCACGACGTCGACATCCCGGTCGTGGCCAACGTCGACGCCCGCATCCACAGCTCGCCCGACGACTGGCAGCTGCTCCTCTCGGCCCAGTTGTGCAGCCCCATAAGATGGCGCCAGAGCATCATGCGCCTCGGAGGCCTGGATCCCGGCGTCGACAGCGAGCACCTCTTCGTCGAGCTCGGGCCCGGTGACGCTCTGTGCACCATGGTCCGCCACACCCTCCCGAGCGTGTCTGCGCTGGCGGTTTCGGAACCGGCCGACCTGGATCGCCTGGTCGACGCGGTTTCCGGCAACAGCGCCCTCCACGAGTACGCCGTCGGGCATCAGGGAGAGCTGCTGTACGTATCGGAGCGAATCGTGATCAGCCCGGCCGCGGGGGTCTTCGAACCCGCCGAGAACGTGGACCTGGCCGCGGGCACGAGCATCGAGGTCGGGACCCTGTTGGGCACCGTGTCTGGGACCGAAGTGCGCTCACAGTTCGCCGGCCAGCTCAAAGGCCACCTGGCTCACCCGGGCGAACGGGTGCAGACCGGCCAACCGATCGCCTGGCTGCACGCGTCATGACCGGCGCCGTCATCACGGGTTGGGGGACGGCTCTGCCGGACCGAATAGTAACCAACGAGGACATAGGCACCCTCTTTGAGACAACAGATGAGTGGATCGTCGAGCGCAGCGGCATCCACACTCGACGGGCTGCCACTGGGCCGTTCGTTTCTCCCCCTGCGGTCGAAAACCCCGAAGACGGGCTGGGAACGACCGGCACCCTTGCGGCTGAAGCCGGGGGGAAGGCGCTGAAGTTCGCGGGTCTGTCCGGCCGCGACATCAGCATGCTCATCCTGTGCACCACTACGCCCGACCAGCTGATACCGGCCAACTCCGCAGCCGTTTCGGCCGTCTTGGGTATCGGAGGCGGAGCCATGGATATCAACGCGGCGTGCGCCGGTTTCACCTACGGCCTGGTCACGGCTTCCGGCATGGTCGCCGCCGGTGCCGCCCGGGTGTTGTTGATTGGGGCAGAGACGCTCACCCGGGCCACCAACTGGGAGGACCGGACCAACGCCTTCCTGTTCGGCGACGGGGCCGGCGCCGTGGTCCTCGAAGCGGTACCCGGCGAGGGCTCCCTACTCGGCTGGGACCTGGGCGTGGACGGAACCCTCGTGCCGTTGCTCTACGCCCACCACGGTTCGGGGATGGCCATGCGAGGAAAAGAGGTCTTCCGCCGCGCCGTGCTCGCCACCGTGGAGTCGGCGACCACCTCCCTGGAGAAGGCCAAGGTGGGGATCGACGACATCGCACTGTTCGTTCCCCATCAGGCCAACATCCGGATCATGGAAGCGTGCGCCACCCGCTTGGGGCTCTCCAAGGACAGAGTCGCCTCCGTCATCGACCGGACGGGCAACACCAGCTCCGCCTCCATTCCGCTGGCCCTCGTGGATGCCGCCGAAAACGGTCGGCTGCACGATGGCGACCTGGTGCTGCTAGCCGGATTCGGCGCCGGCATGACGTGGGCTTCGGCGGTATGGCGGTGGGGAGGAAAGTGATAACTCGGTACGCCCACTACATTCGCTCGCACCGATCCGGCAACCGTTCCACCCTGCTCACCTCTCAAGCCCTCACTGGAGGATCCGATGGACAACAGCGAAGCGTTCGACAAGTTCAAGCAGTGCGCGGTGGAGGTGCTGCAAGTCACACCCGACAAGGTGACGCCTGAGGCGAGCTTCGCCAACGACCTCGACGCAGACAGCCTCGACCTGGTCGAGTTGGTCATGGCCCTCGAGGAGCAGTTTGACATCACCGTCGACGAATCCGAGCTCGAGGGCGTCGAAACCGTCGGCCAGGCGTTCAACCTGGTGACGTCCAAGCTCTGATGCTGGTCGTCCACCCCTCGCCTGACGGCAAGGGCGGCGTGCAAGGGAGGCGGGTGGTCGTCACCGGCCTAGGGGTGGTGGCCCCGTGCGGCACCGGCATCGCCGCCTTCTGGTCCGGTCTCTTGGGCCCGGCCCCCGACGGGCCGCGTCGGGTCCAGTCGATCGACGCCACCTCGATCTACGGCCCCAAAGAGATCCGTCGGGTCGACCGCTTCACGCAGTTCGCAGCCATCGCCGCCGCCCAGGCGGTTGCCGACGCGGGCGGGTTGGACGGAAGCGGCGGCCTGGCGGTGAACCCAGACCGGGCAGGGGTGATGATCGGAACAGGTATCGGGGGGATCGAGACCCTCGAGGAACAGTTCCAAGTGATGAGGGACCGGGGGGCTCGCCGGGTGACCCCCTTCCTCGTGCCGATGATGATGGGCAACCGCGCCGCGGCCGACATCTCGATGCGATACGGCTTCCGCGGCCCTTGCGAGGCGGTGGTGACGGCTTGCGCGGCCGGCACCCACAGCGTCGCCAACGGGGCCCGGCTGGTCGCGACGGGCCGGTGCGACGTGGTCCTGGCCGGGTCGTCCGAGGCGGCCATGACCGAGATCGGAGTGGCCGGGTTCTCCAACATGACGGCGCTGTCCACTAGCGGCGTGTCGATGCCTTTCGACGCCAAGCGGGACGGATTCGTCATGGGTGAAGGCGGAGCCGTCCTGGTCCTCGAAGACTTGGACCGAGCCCTGGCCCGAGGGGTGCACGTCTATTGCGAAGTGCTGGGAGCGGCCAGCACCGCCGACGCCCATCACATCACGGCGCCGTCCCCGCATGGCACGGGCGCGGTCGCCTGCATGGAGCTGGCGTTGGCTGATGCCGGGCTGACCCCCGACGCCGTGATCCATATAAACGCCCACGGCACCTCGACGCCGGCCAACGATCTGGCCGAAGGGCAGGCCATCGCCAAGGTGTTCGGGACGCCCGGCCCCGCCGTCACGTCGATCAAAGGGATCACCGGTCACTCGCTGGCCGCCGCCGGATCGCTGGAGGCGGTCGCCTTGGCCTTGACCATCGAAAAGGGCCTCATCCCGCCGACGTTTGGACTCACCGAGCTCGACCCGGAGATCCATCTGGACGTGGTCACGGGTGCACCCCGGGCCTGGACCCCCGGCCCGGCCCTCTCCAACTCCTTCGGCTTCGGCGGCCACAACGGAACCCTGGTGATGGCTCCGATCGCGTAGCGCCAGCCCGCCAGCGACCGTTTGGCGACCAGGCCGCCCGACTACTGGCCGAGAGCAGCCAGAAGGTTCTTGGGGGTGTCGGCGGGCGAGATCTTGTACCAGACTTCCGCCAGCTTGCCCTTTTCGTCGACCAGAAAAGCAGAACGAAGGATTCCCATGTACTTACGCCCGTACATGGACTTCTCGGTCCACACGCCGTAGGCCTCGGCGACGGCGTGATCCTCATCGGCGAGAAGCGGGAAACCCAGCGTGTACTTCTTGTCGAACTTGGCCTGCTTGGCTGGGGCGTCGGGGCTGATGCCGATCACGGCCGTATCCCCGACATCGCCGAGTATGTCTCGCAGCCCGCAGGACTGGGCCGTGCAACCCGGGGTGTCCGCTTTGGGGTAGAAGTAGATGAACACCCGACCCTGCTTGACCAGCTTCGCCAGCTGGACTTGCTGCCCCTGCTGGTCGAGCAACTTGAAGTCGGGGGCCTTGTCGCCCACCTTGAGGAGGTCTGCCATCGGGCGATCGTATCCGGCCCGACGCAATGGCTACTCCGCCAGTCAACGGGCTGCAGAGCTCGTCATCGGACCGCAGAGCCTTCGGTGGGCCGATCGCCCGGCGGCCCTCCTATCGGCGTCGAACCGTTCGGATCCTCGCTCTTTGGCATCGGATATGGCACGCTGGCGCCAAGCGGAGAGTGAGCCTCGTAGGAGGTCGTGATGCCAACGCGCAAGCTGATCGCCGAAGTGGTCGGCACTTTCTTCCTCGTCTTCTTTGGTGTAGGTGTGGCGACCCTCTCCTTCGGGTTCGACCTGACCGGCCCGAGCGTGTCCGCGGGGGTGGTGGCGACCGCCCTGACCTTCGGGCTGGTGCTCCTCGCCCTCGCCTACGCCCTGGGCCCCATTTCAGGGTGTCACGTCAACCCGGCCGTGACCATGGGCTTCCTCGTCTCGGGGCGCCTGTCTTTCAACGACGCCGTCGGTTACTGGGTCGCCCAGTTCGTCGGCGGGATCGGCGGCGCCCTGGCGCTGTGGGGTGTCGTGTCCGGCTCGCCGGTCTACTCGCGGAGCAAGGTCGGGCTGGGCGCGGACGGCTTTGGAAACAGGTCCATGATCCACCTCGACGCGACCGGCGCGTTCGTCGCGGAGGGCATCCTCACCCTGCTGTTCGTGTTCGTGGTCCTGGCCGCGACCAGCAAACTGGCTGCGCCCGGCTTCGGGGGACTGGCCATCGGCTTGGCCCTCACCGTCGTTCACCTGATCGGCATCCCCCTCACGGGGACATCGGTGAATCCGGCCCGGAGCCTCGGTCCCGCCATCATTGTGGGGCATTCTGCGCTGAGCCAGTTGTGGTTGTTTATCGTCGCACCGCTCGTGGGCGGCGCCGTCGCAGCCTTGCTGTACAAGTACTTTTTCGCCGAGGAGAAGGCCGTGCCGGTAGCCGCCTGAGGTAGCGTGCGGGGAATGCCGTCGGTCTCCCCCGCCGACCTCTCTGTTGGGGCTTTCAGTGCGTCCCCGCCATGGCTCATCGATCCCGCCCAGATGCGGTGGCGCGCCGGAGCGGCGGCGCTCAGATCGGCAACCGCCGGACAGGTCCCACAACTGCTCAGACGGCGACGCCTCCCGCCGGGCCGGCGGGTCGTCCGGGTCGGAATGGTGTTGGGCCGTGCGGTCGGCGGTTGGTACCTGGTCGAACGTCGCCAGGGTCGCCGTGAGGGCCGCCCCGAGCATTCGCGAGCCGGGCTGTCCCGGCGCCTGCGCGTGGCCTTCCAGACCCTGGGGCCGACTTACATCAAGTTGGGCCAGATCCTGTCTTCGGGCGAAGGGCTGTTCCCTCCGGAGTTGGTGAGCGAGTTTCGCCTCCTGCGCGACCGGGTTCCCCCCGAAAGCTTCGAATCGGTCCGGTCCGTGGTCGAAGAGGACCTCGGCGCCCCTCTCGAGGAGCTGTTCACCCGTTTCGACCGCCAACCCCTGGCCGCCGCCTCGATCGCCCAAGTGCACTCGGCCACGCTCCGCTCGGGTGAGGACGTGGTGGTAAAAGTGCAACGCCCCGCGGTCTCCACGACCGTGCGGACGGATCTGGCCGCCATGAGTTGGATCGCGCCCTACCTGATCGGGCGGATACCCGTGTCAGCGCTGGCCAACCCGCCGGCTCTGGTCGAGCTCTTCGCCGAAACCATCGTGGAGGAGCTCGACTTTCGCCTCGAAGCCGACAACATGCTCGACGTGGCGCGCGTCTTGGCCGCCACCGACCAGCGCTCTGTGGTGGTTCCCCGCCCCCACCCGAAGCTGGTGACTCGACGGGTCCTGGTGATGGAGCGCCTCAGTGGGTTCTCCTTCGACGACGTCGAAGGGATGCACAAGGCGGGTATCGACACCGCCGCGGTAGTCCGGGCCTTGATGATCTCATTTCTCGAAGGGGCGACCCTCTTCGGGGTCTTCCACGGTGACCTGCACGGAGGCAACCTCTTCGTGCGGGAGGACGGAACGGTCGCCCTGCTCGACTACGGCATCACCGGGCGTCTCGACGAACCGCGGCGTCTGGCATTCCTGAAGATGCTGATGGGCGGCACCATCAACGACCCGAAAATGCAACTCGCAGCCCTCCGAGACCTGGGCGCCCTGCCCTTGGACACAGATCTCGATGCCGTGATCCGCGATCTGGGCATCGACGGGCCGGTCAAGGACCCGACGGCGATGGCGCCCGAAGAGCTCCTGGCCGAGATCCGGGAGATCATCAAGCAGCTGCTCGCCTACGGAGCCCGCATACCGAAGGTGCTGATGCTTTACGTCAAGGACCTGCTCTTCCTCGACGGGGCGCTGGCGACGCTGGCCCCCGACGTAGACCTGTTCGCCGAGGTCACCCACATCGCCACCTACTTCGCCGAGCGCTACGGCGAGCGCATCGCCGCTGACGTCGGCGTCGACCCCCGCCAGCAGGCCGTCGACCTCGACGGAATGCGCGCCCAGCTCGGCGTCACTTCCGAGGTCGAGCACATGAGCCACCGAGACCTCCAGGCCCGCCGCGAGCTGATCCGCAAGCGCATGGAAGATCACAGTCGGTCCAAGCGCCGCCGAAAGCGGTAGCAGGTGGGCCCAGGATCGCCGAACTGCTGATTCGGGATTGAACGGATCAGCATTTCGCCGCCCCGGTCCCGCTGACCCTCCACCCGGCCGCTTTCCCTAGAGGGTCCAACATGGAGTAGTACCTACGACAGAGGAAGCCTGTGTGGTAAGTGTGCCTCGTACTTTGGTCTAGTTGGTTGTGATCGAATCGCGGGAGCCGCGCCCAACTCTCGCTCAGGCGGCTCGATTCGACGATCTGTTCGCCAACGTCGAGCCTCGACTGCGTCGGGCCCTGATGGCGTCCTACGGCTTCGAGAAGGGTCGCGAGGCGACGGCTGAGGCACTGGCGTGGGGGTGGGAGCCTCGGGAACACCTCCAGGGGATCGATAACCCGGTCGCCTACCTGTTCCGGGTCGGCCAGAGCAAGACGCGCCGGCGGAGGTTCGGGCTCATTCCGGTGCGGGCCGAGTGGGCCGAGCCGTGGGTCGAACCGAAGTTGGCCGGATGCCTGGCCCAACTCAGCCGCAATCAGAGGGTGGCGGTCGTTCTAATCCATGGCTACTCGTGGACCATGTCCGAGGTCGCGGACCTACTGGGAGTGAAAGTAACGACCGTCCAGAATCATGCGGATCGCGGTCTGGACCGCCTTCGACGTGGCTTGGGAGTCAGCGAACTATGACGAACATCCCGGAACAACTGCGAAACGCTTTCGACACTCCTCCAGCCGTGTCACTCGAAGAAATACATGGACGCCGCCCGCATCCCTATACCAAGAAGGCGAGACCCAGGCGACCCATGGCGTTCGCAGCTCTGATCGTCGCAACCGTGGTCGGGGTGGCCGCGTTCATGGCCACTCGGTCTTCAGCTCCCAGGACGGTGACCATCGGCAGCCCTTCGACCACCGCATCCACCCCGAAGGCGATACCACTTCCGAGCGCCATCCCCGGCCGGGCAACACTGACGGTAGCCCTCGACAACCTGGTCTCCCCCGCCGACGGTAAACCAATCCGTGGACAACTGATCATCGACAACAGCACCGGCAGGACGATCTTGTACCCCGGCGGGACGTGCGACGGATGGATCGAGGTCGGGCTGTCCAACAGCCAAGTGCCACTCGAGGATCCTGTGGGCGCCGTCGGCTGCGCTCCACTCCCGATACCCGAAGGAATCTCTCGCTACCCGCTGTCGGTTTCTACCCAGTACCAGTCATGCCGCGAGCCGGGAGGGTTCGGCGCTGGAATTCCTCCCTGCGTCGGCCCGAACGCCAGCGAGGAACCCCCTCTACCCCCCGGTACCTACGGCCTCAAAGCAGAAGGCCTGCTTCCAAGTATGGACGGCCCGCCCCCAGTCCAAGTCGTGCTATCACCCGACAGCTGACCGCGTTTCCTCAGTTCGGTTTGGCGCCCCGCTAAGCGCCGGTCTGCGCTCCAACCGTGATCTCGCCACGTAACCCGCTACTCAGCTCAGGTCGGTTGAGCCTTGTAGAGCCGCTGGCACCGCCACGGTATCCCAGAGGGGGTCGGCGTGGTCGACGGCCGGTCTGTTCATGCCGAAGGCAGGCCAGAACGAGCCGGGGAGCACGGCGGACGGCGCTGGCCAGGTCCGGAGCCGAAGGGCGGGTACCCTGGTGAAGCAGGGGTGCTTCGCACCCAGCTCCCCCTTTCTCCCCAGGACCCTTCATGAAACGCGCTGACATCCGAAACGTCGCAATCGTCGCTCACGTCGACCATGGAAAGACGACGCTTGTCGACGCCATGCTCCGCCAGTCCGGCGCCTTCCGGGCCAATCAGGAAGTCGCCGACCGGGTCATGGACTCGATGGACCTGGAGCGGGAGAAGGGCATAACCATCCTGGCCAAGAACACGGCCGTGAAGTACGGCGACATAAAGATCAACATCGTCGACACGCCAGGTCACGCCGACTTCGGCGGTGAAGTCGAGCGCGGCTTGACCATGGTTGATGGGGTGCTGTTGCTGGTCGACGCAAGCGAGGGGCCGCTTCCGCAGACCCGATTCGTGTTGCGAAAGACGCTCGAAGCCCGACTCCCGGTGATATGCGTGATCAACAAGATTGACCGTTCCGATGCCCGCGCCGCCGAGGTCATCGACGCCGTCTATGAGCTTTTCATGGACCTCGGCGCGGACGAGCATCAGATCGAGTTCCCGATCGTGTACTGCAACGCCCGGGCCGGCCAGGCAGCCCTCGAGGCGGAGGACGTGGCGTCCACTCCGGATCTCAAGGTCCTCCTCGACCTTCTGGTCGAGCGGATACCGGCGCCGACCTTCGAAGAGGACCACCCGTTCCAGGCCCTCGTCACCAACCTCGATGCTTCCCCATACGTAGGACGGCTGGCCTTGTGCCGCATCCGAAACGGTTCGGTGCGCAAGGGAGACGCGGTGGCTTGGTGCCGCCACGACGGAACGGTGGAGCGGGTGCGCCTGTCGGAGGTCTACGTGACCGACGCCCTGGACCGGGTCGACGCCCCGCCGGAAGGCGCCGGACCAGGCGAGATCATCGCCATTGCCGGCATCCCAGAGATCATGATCGGCGACACGCTCGCCGACCCCGACGACCCTCGACAGCTGCCAGTCATCACCATCGACGAGCCGAGCATCGGAATGACGATCGGGGTCAACACGTCGCCGCTCGCCGGTAAGTCGTTTACCGGTGGAGTTGCGGGCCACAAGCTGACGGCGCGACTGATCAAGAACCGGCTCGACACCGAGCTCGTCGGCAACGTCAGCATAAGAGTCCTCCCGACCGAGCGTCCCGACACGTGGGAGGTGCAAGGCCGCGGCGAGCTGGCCCTGGCGATCCTGGTGGAGCTGATGCGCCGAGAGGGCTTCGAGCTGACGGTCGGCAAGCCACAAGTACTGACCAAAGAGATCCGCGGCAAGGTGCACGAGCCGATGGAGCGCGTGTCGGTGGACGTACCTGAGGACTTCATGGGAGTCGTGACGCAACTCCTCTCGCTACGCAAGGGCCGCATGGAGACATTGGTCAACCACGGCACCGGATGGAGCCGGATGGAGTGGCTGGTTCCGTCGCGGGGGCTGATCGGGTTCCGCACCGAGTTCCTGACCGAAACTCGAGGCACCGGACAGCTGCACCACGTCTTCGAGGGATACGAGCCCTGGCACGGGGAGCTGCGCACCAGGCCGAACGGGTCGATGGTGGCCGACCGGCGCGGGCCTACCACGGCCTACGCTCTCACCAACCTGCAAGAACGCGGCGCCATGTTCGTGGGCCCAGGCATCGAGGTCTACGAAGGGATGTTGGTCGGCGAGAACGCCCGGGCCGAAGACATGGACGTCAACCCGACCAAGGAGAAGAAGCTCACCAACATGCGCGCCGCCGCGTCCGATGAGACGGTGCGTCTGGTGCCGGCGCTGCAGCTTTCCCTCGAGCAAGCCCTCGAGTTCATCCGTGAGGACGAATGCGTCGAAGTCACGCCCTCCTCGGTTCGCCTGCGCAAAGTCGTCCTGGATCAGTCCGACCGGGCTCGGCGCCGGGCAACGGGTCGCGCGGCCCGGGAGAAGGCTTAACCGCCGCTGCCTCCCCACCGGAAATCCCGCCGAAACATCGCGGTGGCATACTGAGTCGTCGTGGGTGACCTCTTCGAGGGTTACACCCCAGCCAGGCCCTTCGGGACCCCGGCATGGGACGAGATGTTTGAAGCACCAGGCACGCCTCGCGCCGCGGCCCGGACGTTGCACGACGCCCTGCAGGCCCTGCCCGCCGACGACTTCGAGTCGCGCTGCGCGGCCAGGGACAGGAGCTTTAGGGATCGGGGAATCACGTTCCAGCTGTCGGGCGAGGAACGACCTTTCCCGCTGGACCTGATACCTCGGATCATCCCTGAGCAAGAGTGGACCGTGCTGGCTGCCGGTGTGGCCCAGAGGGTCCGGGCCCTCGAAGCCTTGCTGGCCGACCTGTACGGGGTTGGCCAGATCCTCGAAGACCGCGTCGTCCCCCGGAGCTTGGTGACATCGTCGCAACACTTCCACCGCGCCGCATTCGGGGTAGAGCCTCCGAACGGTGTTCGCATCCACGTGGCCGGCATCGACGTGGTCCGAGGTGCGGACGGGAAGTTCTGTGTGCTCGAGGACAACATCCGCTGCCCTTCTGGAGTCTCCTACGTGATCGAGAATCGGCGGATGATGGCTCGCATCTTCCCCGAGCTCTTCACGAGCCACCGGGTGCTGTCTGTAGCCAGCTATCCAGTGAAGCTCCTTGAAGCCTTGCGAGCGGCCGCACCGGGCGGGACCCACGATCCGACAGTGGTCGTTCTCACCCCGGGGGTGTACAACTCGGCTTACTTCGAGCACACCTTCCTGGCTCGCCAAATGGGGATCGAACTGGTCGAAGGCCGCGATCTGATCTGCCGGGCCGACAGGATCTACATGCGCACCTCCAGCGGCGAGCAACGCGTCGACGTCGTGTACCGCAGGGTGGACGACGAATACCTCGACCCGCTGCACTTCCGCCCCGACACGCTGGTCGGCTGCCCAGGTCTTCTCAACGCGGCGCGCGCGGGCAACGTGACCATCGCCAACGCGGTCGGCAACGGAGTCGCCGACGACAAACTCACTTACACGTACATGCCCGACATCATCCGGTACTACCTGAGCGAGGACCCGATCCTTCCCAACGTCGAGACGTACCGGCTCGAGGATCCCGACCAGCTGGATTACGTGTTGGGGCGGATCGATCAGCTCGTACTGAAGCCGGTCGCAGGTTCGGGTGGCTATGGCATCTTGATCGGACCGCAGGCGACCGACGAGCAGCTCGCCGAAGCCAGGACCACCCTGGTGGCCGATCCCAGGGCTTGGACCGCGCAGGAGATCGTCGCGCTGTCCACGGCCCCGACCCGAGTAGGCGACCGCTTGGCCCCCCGTCACCTCGACCTTCGTCCCTTCGCCGTCAATGACGGCCAGCAGATCTGGGTGCTACCCGGCGGCCTGACGCGGGTAGCCCTGCCCGAAGGCAGCCTGGTCGTCAACTCCAGCCAGGGCGGCGGCTCCAAGGACACGTGGGTGACGATGGCCGGTCCGCAGCGACGCCTCTCGCAAACGGCGAAGTCACCGGAGCGGAGGATGGCGCAGAGTGCGACGGACGCGCCGCCGCACCGGGGCCTGCGGCCCGAGACTGGACCGGGCTTCGACGACACCGGTCGTCAGCAACAACAACAACAACAGCAATCAGGGTCGCGGCCATGTTGAGCCGGATCGCCGAGAGTCTTTTTTGGATCGGCCGATACGTGGAGCGAGCGGAGGACACGGCGCGCATTCTCGACGTGCACATCCACCACCTACTCGAAGCCCCGGTTACCAGCGAGGCGGACCTGTGCCAGTCCCTCCTTGCCATCATGGGTATGTCCACCCACGAGGCCGACGATGCGGCTGCCCTCGAAGGGCTCGACTCGCGGGATTCGGCTTCGGTCAACGCTCGAGCCGTGACCGAACTGCTGGCGTTCGACGTAAACAACCCCTGCTCCATCGTTTCGTCTCTCGGGGCCGCCCGGGCCAACGCCCGCGGGGTCAGCGAAGCCATCAGTTCGGAGATGTGGGAGGCCCTCAACGTCACCTACAACTCTCTGCCCAGCCAGATCGATCTGGGGCGGCGCATCGCTCCTTACGCCTTCTTTCGTTTTGTGCGGGAACGCGCCGCCATCATCGCCGGGCTGACGGAATCGACCATGAGCCGCGACGATGCCTGGCGCTTCATGGTGCTCGGCCGCAGCCTCGAAAGGGTCGACATGCTCGCCCGGCTCCTCTCGACCGCCGTGGCAGGCGGAGACCCGAGCCCCGACTGGGTGGTGCTTCTGCGATCCTGCTCGGCCCACGAGGCCTTCCTGCGGACCTACCGCCGCGAGCCGGAGCCGACGCCCGCGGCCGAGTTCCTCCTGCTGGATCGTTTGTTTCCACGATCGGTGTTCTGCGCGCTATCAACGGCCGAGGAGTGTCTGGCCGAGCTGGACCCGCGCTCGAACCGGGCGGGCATGGCCGACGAGTCCCGCCGCATCCTCGGCCACCTTCGGACCAATCTCGAGTTCAGACGCATCGACGACCTGGTCCAAGACCTCCCAGGCCTGCTCGACGCGGTCCAAAAGGGATGCAGCTCGGCCAGCGCGTCTCTGGCGGAGCGGTACTTCCGACAGACGAGCCCAATCGAGTGGGCCCTCGAAGGATCAGGGCTGCGGACGACACCAGCAGCGCCCCGATGACCTACCGGATACGCGTGGAACACAGCAGCCGCTATCAGTACGCCAATGTCGTCCAGTCGTCGTTCAACGAGGCCCGCATCACACCTTTGACCACCCCGTGGCAGCTGGTGCTCGAATCCCGGCTTCAGGTCGTGCCGGGCGCCGCCCTGCAAGCCTATTTGGACTACTGGGGAACCGTCGTGCACTCCTTCGAGCTGCACCAGCCCCACGACGAGATGACCGTGGTGGGCCGGTCGGTCGTGGAGACGACAGCCCAGCCGGAACCGGACTCCACCCTCAGCTGGGAGGAACTTCACGACGACCCTGTGCGCGACCAGTTCGCAGAGTTTCTGGCTCCCACGACCCACGTCCCGGTCGACCCTCGCCTATCCGATACGGCCCTCGATCTCATCGGGAAGAGCTCTCCGGCTTCGGTCGGATTCGCGGCGGTGGAGTGGGCTCGGGAGCAGCTGACGTACGTTCCGGGGACCACGGGGGTACATACGTCGGCCATCGAAGCGTGGGAAGGCGGAAAGGGGGTGTGCCAGGACTTCGCCCACCTGACGCTGGCGTTGCTGCGAACGATGGGAGTCCCGTCGCGCTATTGCTCCGGATACTTGCATCCTGAGGGGGACGCCGAAGTGGGAGCCACCATGGAGGGCGAGAGCCACGCCTGGTTGGAAGTGTGGACGGGCGGCTGGAAGGCGTTCGATCCGACAGCTGGTAGCGCCACCGGCGAGCGACACGTCTTGGTGGCCCGTGGCCGCGACTACGCCGACGTGCCGCCCATCAAGGGGATTTTCGCGGGCGGGCCCACGGCTCAGCTCGACGTCACCGTGAGCCTCACCCGTCTGGCCTGACCGAGCCCGGCACTACGGGTTAGCCGACCTTCGGGCGGGAGCGCTCGAGGATGGCCTGCACGTCGATTCCACTCGGCAGGGTCCCGAACGCCCTACCCCAGTCACCGTCCAACCGGGTGGCGCAGAAAGCGTCGGCGACGGCGGGGTCGCCATCGCGAACGAGGAGCGCTCCCTGCAAAGCCATCGCCATGGCCTCGACCAACCGACGGGCCCTGGCTTCGGCCTGGTCCAGGTCGCCCAGCTCTTTGCGCAACCTGACCACAGCGGCGTCAAGTCGGTGATCGGCGCCGGCCGCGCTGTCGAGCTCGGCCAGGAAGGCGTCTACCGATTCGGCCGACCGGGCCATGGCGCGCAGCACGTCGAGGCAGATCACGTTGCCCGACCCCTCCCAAATACCGTTGAGCGGGCTGTCGCGAAACAGCCGGGGCAGCATCGATTCCTCCACGTAACCATTGCCGCCTAGGCACTCGACGGCCTCGGCAGCCAGCACGGGATGTCTCTTGCACAACCAGTACTTCGCCACGGCCGTGCCCAGGCGCCGAAATGCGGCCTCACTAGGGTCATCTACATCGTCGTAGGCACGGGCCAGCCGCAGCATCGTCATGGTCGCCGCCTCGGATTCCACCGCGAGGTCGGCGAGGACCGACCTCATCAGGGGCTGGTCGATCAACGCCGATCCGAACGCAGACCTATGAGCGGCGTGGTGGGCCGCCTGGGCGACCGCCTGGCGCATGCCGGACGCCGCCCCGATGGTGCAGTCCAAGCGGGTGTGGTTGACCATTTCGATGATGGTTCGCACTCCCCGCCCTTCCTCGCCGATGAGGCGGGCCCAGGCCCCCTCGATCTCGAGCTCGCCGGAAGCATTGGAGCGGTTTCCCAGCTTGTCCTTGAGACGCTGGAATCGCAGGGGGTTGAGGGTCCCATCCGGGCCGAAGCGAGGCACCAAGAAGCACGACAATCCGCCTGGCGCTCGGGCCAGCATCAAGAAGAAGTCTGACATGGGGGCCGAGCAGAACCACTTGTGGCCTACGAGTCGGTATACACCTGCCCCTTCTCCCGGGCAGGCATCGGCGCGCGTCAGGTTGGCCCGAACGTCGGACCCTCCCTGCTTCTCGGTCATGCCCATGCCCGCCAACGACCCCCGCTTCTGGGGGGCCGGAACGAATGTCGGGTCGTACTGCCGGCTGGTCAGCTTCGGTGTCCAGCCGGCCAGGACGTCCGCCGGGGCCGCGGCCCGCAACGCCGGCAGGACCGAGTACGTCATCGATATGGGGCAGCCGTGCCCGGCGTCGACTTGGCTCCACAAGTAGAAGCCGGCGGCGCGCGCCACGTGGGCGCCGCGGCCGCCGGTCTCCCAGGGCGCGGCGTGCAGCCCCCGGCTCACCGCAACGTCCATCAGCCGGTGGTAGGAAGGGTGGTAGTCGACGCGGTCGATCCGGTGACCGTACCGGTCGTGGGTACGCAAAACCGGCGGGTGGGCGTTGGCGTCGAAGCCCCAGCCGATGGCCTCGGCCGAGCCCGCCAGGAGACCGAGCTCTGTGAGCGACTCCTCCGCCCAGGTCGCCCCCTCTCGGGTCACTCCTTCCGAAAGGGCGCAGTCATCGCCAAAAGCGTCATAGTCCTCGAGCGGTGGGGGCTGGTTGGACACGTCGTGTGTGGGCATGACTTCCCTCTAGTTCATGTTGGGGTCGTCCGGGTAGGAGGCGACCAGGGCGAGCGAGCCCCGTTGGCGTCGCAACACCCTCTTCCAAAGTTCGTCCGGCTCGGCCGAGAAGGCATCCTCGGCTTCGGCATCGACCGCCCACCACGCGCCTGCGGCGATCTCATTCTCTAGCTGGCCGGCTGACCAGCCGGCGTAGCCGGCGAAAACCCTCACCTGGCTGACGTTCGGATGCAACACACTGGGGTCCGAGTCGAGGTCGAGCGTGCCGACATCCGGGGTAACAGGCCTCCAACCGCCTTCCGAGTCTGCTGCTTCGGGCATTCCAGACGACCGGGCCAAACAGATGACCGCTTGATGCTGGACCGGCCCGCCGACGAATACGACCGCCGGATCGGCGGCCAGAGCTTCCCACCGTGGCAGCGGAGCGGCGATGAGGGTCTGGCTGGGCCGGTTGAGGACCAGACCCAGGGCGCCGTCCTCGTTGTAGGCGAGGAGCAGGATGACCGTTCGGTCGAAGTTGGGATCCGGCAACAAAGGACTGGCCACCAGCAATCGCCCCGCCTGCACGAACTGGAACTCGACGAACTCACCCACGACGCAAGCCCACCGGGGCCTCCGTCGGCTCGAGCGCGTCGTCGCGCCTCGAGCGCCGGCTAGGACCGCTTGGAACGGCCGTCTGGTCCAGTTGGCGATGGGGTCCCGTCACGGTGACTAGCTTGCCACCCATGCGCGCTGTCACGGTCGTACCCCTGAAGTCGGGCTCCGTCGATCTGACCGACCTGCCGGAGCCACCCGAATCCGACGGCCCCGTTCTGGTCAAGACCCGAGCCGTCGGAGTGTGCGGGACCGACCTAGAGATCATCGCCGGCGATTACGGCTGGGCCCCTCCGGGCGAGGAGCGCTTGGCGATAGGCCACGAATCGTTGGGCGAGGTGCTCGAGGCCCCCGACGGCAGCGGCTTGGCCGCTGGCGACCTGGTCGTCGCCATCGTGCGCCGCCCGGACTCGGTTCCGTGCCCGAACTGCGCCGTAGGCGAATGGGACATGTGCCGAAACGGCCAGTACACCGAGTGGGGCATCAAGGAACACCACGGCTACGCACGCGAGCGATACCGGATCACGCCGGACTTCGTGGTGAAGGTCGACCCGTCCCTCGGAAACCTGGGCGTTCTCTTGGAGCCGACGACGGTTGTGGCCAAAGCCTGGGACCACATCGAGAGGATCGGGGCTCGGGCCCAGTGGGGTCCGAAGACGGTCCTCATAACCGGAGCGGGTCCGATCGGCTTGCTCGCCGCCCTGCTCGGCGTCCAGCGTGGACTGGATGTGCACGTCTTGGATCAAGTGACCGACGGGCTCAAGCCCGAGCTCGTGGCTGCCCTGGGCGCGACCTACCACCACGGAGCGGTCGCCGATACGGGGGTAGAACCGGACGTGGCCATCGAGTGCACCGGCGTGGCTCAGCTCATATTCGACATGATGGACTCTGCCGGCGCCAACGGGATCGTGTGCCTCACCGGGGTCTCCTCGACGGGTCGGGAGCTGTCGGTAGACGTGGGCATGCTCAACCGCCGGATGGTGCTCGAGAACGACGTCGTATTCGGTTCGGTCAACGCCAATCGCCGGCACTACGAAGCCGGAGCGGCCGCTCTGGCCAAGGCCGACAAGGCCTGGCTGGCCCGACTGATCACCCGAACCGTGCCGCTCGACCAATGGCGGGGCGCGTACGAGCGTCAGCCCACGGACGTAAAGGTGGTCCTGGCGTTCGACCAGGGAGCCGGCAGCTGATCGAGACGGCCGGGCGCCCGTCCAAGGCCGGCTCGCAAGGCGCTCGCAATCTGCCAACTTTCGTCTCTCGGTAGCAATCGGCGATGAAAAGTGGGCTCGTTGCTACCGAGAGCGCGGATTCGCGCCCAGGCACGGCCCGCCCTTGCCTCCGCGCCGGGCCTCCGCGCCCAGACCTGGCCCGCCCACGCCTGGGCGCGACCTTCGTCTCTCGGTAGCAATCGGCCATGAAAGGTGCGCCGGTTGCTACCGAGAGCGCGGATTCGCGCCCAGCCCCGCCCACGCCTCGCGCCCGGACCGAACGAGTCCCGCCCCGGCCCCGGCCCGCCCCGGGCGTCAACCGCGGTCTAGGGCGGCCCGCATGACGGCCACGGCATCGCCGACGGCGGCGGGACCGCCGCCGTCGAGGAGGAGGCGCATGAGCATCGAGGCCACGACGACGCCGTCCGCTTCCGCCGCGGCCGCTGCGGCCTGGTCCGGCGTTGAGATCCCGAAGCCCATCACGACCGGCTTGTCCGTCACCGCCTTGAGCCTCTTGGCCAGCACCCGCGCCGACTCAGCGACCGAGGTCCGCTCACCGGTGACCCCCATGAGGTTGACCCCGTAAACGAACCCACGGGACCGTCGGCACAGCTCGGCCAACCGCTCCTCGGGTGTTACCGGGGCCGCGAGCAAGACCGCTTCGACACCCGCCTCGCTCGAAGTCCGCTCCCATTGGTCGGATTCCTCGAGCGGAAGGTCGGGGATGATGGCCCCTCGAACGCCCGCCTCGGCCAGCAGGCTGGAAAAGCGCACGTGGCCGGACCGGAAAACCAGGTTGTAGTAGGTCATGGCGACCAGCGGGACCGGCACGTCGACGCCACGAAGGCGATCCATGATCGACCCTGGGGTGGCGCCGCCTTCGAGGGCCCGCGTCGACGCCTCCTGGATGGTCGGCCCGTCCATGACCGGGTCGGAAAACGGTATGCCGATCTCGACGAGATCGGCTCCTCCGGCGACCATCGCGTGCAGCGCTTCCAACCAGTCCCAGCCCAGCCCCCCCGTCACATAGGTGACGAGGATCTTCCGTCCCGCCGAGCGCACTTCCCGAAGCCGGGCTTCCACCGGCACTCCCCGTTCGGCGTCAGGCGGCACACCCCGTCCGGCATCGGGCGCTCCGCCCCCGACCCCCCGCGCCTGGCTGTCGGTCATCGCAGGATCCTCATCACCTGTTCGGCGTCCTTGTCCCCGCGCCCCGACAGGGTGACGAGCACGGTCGATCCGGCTGGTACTTCTCCGCTTCGGCTGGCGGCCGTCAGCCAGGCCAGGGCGTGGGCCGGCTCCAGGGCGGGGATTATGCCTTCGGTGCGCGACAAGAGCTGCAACGCTTCGAGCACCTCTTCGTCGGTCGCCGTCTCGTAGCGGGCCCGGCCGCTGTCTGACAGGTAGGCGTGTTCGGGTCCGATGCCGGGGTAGTCGAGACCTGCCGATATCGACTTGGCCTCGAGTATCTGACCCCATTCGTCCTGCAGCAGGTACGACTGCATCCCGTGCAGGACGCCCGGGATGCCGCGACCCATGGCCGAACCGCCCGCAGCTTCCACACCGACCAGGAGGGCTCCCGTATCTACGAACCCGGCAAAGGTGCCGGCCGCATTCGACCCTCCGCCCACGCAAGCCAGCACCAGGTCGGGGTCGTCGCCGCCCAGGAGGGCCCGGCACTGCTCCCGAGCTTCGTCCCCGACTATCCGCTGAAACTCGCGAACCATCCACGGGTACGGGTGCGGTCCCATTACCGAACCGAGGCAGTAGTGGGTCGTCTCGACGGTCGCGACCCAGTCGCGCAAGGCTTCGTTGACGGCGTCCTTGAGGGTGCGGCTACCAGAACTGACCGGGCGCACCTCGGCGCCCAGCAGCTGCATCCGGAAAACGTTGAGTTCCTGGCGCTCGATGTCCACCTCGCCCATGTAGACGACGCATTCCAACCCGAACAGGGCAGCTGCGGTGGCCGAGGCGACCCCGTGCTGGCCCGCGCCCGTCTCGGCCACCATGCGCTTCTTGCCCATCTCGAGGGTGAGCAAGCCCTGACCGATGACGTTGTTGATCTTGTGGGAGCCCGTGTGGGTCAGGTCCTCCCGTTTGAGCAGCACCCTCACCCCCAACTCCGCGGACAATCTCCGGGCTTCGGTGACAGGCGTGGGGCGCCCGGCGTAGTCGCGCAACAGGTCCGCGTAACGTCCGCGGAACTTCGGGTCCGACCAGGCCGTGCGGAACGCCTGCTCGAGCTCGAGGCACGCGGGCACGAGTGACTCAGGCAGATATCGGCCACCGAACTCGCCGAAGCGTCCGCTCGGCCCGGGGTCGCCCATCCGAACCGGCTCGCTCAACCGTCCTCCTGCCAGTCGTACAGCTCTGACCCCGGGCCGTCTCCGCTGTCGGGCTCCTCTGCGGCCGCGGCACGAGCCGCGTGGATGAAGTCCCTCAGCTTGATCGGATCCTTGTGACCCGGTTGGCGCTCCACCCCGGAAACGACGTCCACCCCCCAAGGGTGCGTGCGGGCGATGGCGGCGGCGACGTTGGAAGGGTCGAGCCCTCCGGCGATCATCACCCGGTGGCCGGCGGGAACCTCGGCCGCCAGCGCCCAGTCGAACACTTGGCCCGACCCCGGGTTCGGCGCATCGAGCAGGATCACGTGGGCGCCGTACTCGCCGGCCTGACGCACCCGTGCGTCCCCCGCCGGAAACGCTTGTATGACCAGCGGGAGGCGGGCGGCCAGCCAGGTCGAAACCTCGGCCGGCTCGTGTCCGTGCAGTTGCACTGCCTTCAGACCAGCCATGTGGGCGACGGCGAGTATCCGCTGAGGCGCCGCATCCCTGAACACCCCGACGCTGACTATCTCGGGGGGCAGCCGCTTGACGATGTCGGCCGCGAACTGGGGGGCGACCTGGCGCGGCGAGGGGGCGAACACGAAGCCCACCGCGTCGGCACCGAGCGCCACCGAGAGCAGCGCATCGTCCTCGGACGTGGTCCCGCAGATCTTGACGAACATCGGTGTCAGCCTCGCTGGTCGCGAGATTCACATCGCAGAGCCTGCACGGCCTGCTCGATGTCGGTCGAGGTGACCAGAGCCTCTCCGACGAGGATGGCGTCGAAACCGGCGTCCACCAGCCGGCGCACGTCGTCGGCGCTTCGTATGCCCGACTCGGCCACCCTTACCGCGGTGTCGGGAATGACCTTGGCCACCCTTTCGGCGCGGGCCGGGTCGACTGCAAACGTCACCAGGTCCCGCTGGTTGACGCCGACGAGGGTGGCCCCGGCGACGAGAGCCCTCTCAGCTTCGTCCTCGTCGTGGACCTCCACCAACGCGTCCAATCCGAGGGAGACGGTAAGGCCCGTCAGGTCGACGAGCTCCGATTGTGAAAGGGCGGCCGCTATGAGAAGCACCGCGTCCGCGCCCATGAGCCGGGCGTCGTAGACGTCTTTGGGCCCAACCGTGAAGTCCTTGCGCAACACCGGAAGGGACGTAGCGGCCCTCGCCGCAACCAAATCCTCCGCACATCCGGCGAAGAACTCGGTGTCAGTGAGAACCGACAACGCAGCCGCCCCGCCCCGTTCGTACCCGGCGGCCGTCGCTGACGGGTCCAGGTCGGCCGCAAGCGGACCCTTGGAAGGGCTGGCTCTCTTAATTTCGGCGATGACGGCGACCCCCACGCTGTTGCGAATCGCGGCCGTGAAGCCGCGGGTCGGTGCACATGAATCGGCCTCTCGCGCCAGCGCATCGGTGTCGCGCTCGTCGGCCTCGGTCTGCGCTCGGTGAGCGGAGAGGATCCGATCCAGATACGTAGCCATGAAGGTTCGAGCCTACTCCGGGCCTCTACGGGCAACGCCTGGCATCAACAGCCTCCGAACGGCGTCGTCGTCGTAGGAACAACGCCGGGGAACGACGTCGTGGTGGTCGGGCAGGGCGCCCCGAACAGCGTCGTGGTCGACGTCGTGGGGGGCGGCGGCGACACACACGGCGGGACATCGAGCGGCATGAGCGAGGCGCTGCCGACTATTGCACCCAAGGGATCCGCACCGGCCAGCTGACAGCTCACTTGGAACAACACTTCTCCGTTGACGTCGGTGATCTGCAGGTTGGCCCCCATCACCTGCCAGTTAGCCCCGCTGAGCGCCACCGTGTCCCCGACGTCGGGCTTATATCGCAGCACGCCATCGATCCCAACGATCGGGTCGGTCGCCTGGACGACCAAGTTCGCCAGCTGACCGACCTGAGGAAGCGACGGTGACATGGACGACGCCACGGTCGGCCCGGTGTATGTAGACAACTCCAGCGAGACGGTAAGGCTTTGGGTGGCCCCCAGGAACAGGACTTGCGGAGTCGTGAGGTCCAAGCTCGGCGACTGCCACGCCCGCACCCGGTATCGGCCTCCGAGAATGCCTGCGATGGTCCAGCTCCCATCCGCGGCGGTGGCGGTCCGGGTGGAGGACACGTGATCGCCGACCACGCGGTCGGCCTCTACCGTCGCCCCGGCAACCGGCCCATCGGGGCCGAACACCGTCCCGTTGAGGCTGGCGTTACCGGGACCAATGGCCGGTACCGTCGTGGTGGTCACCCCGGCGACCCCCTGCTGCCTGATCGACGACAGGTTCGTGGGCAGGGTCGCCTCCTGGGCCGAACCTTGCGACAGCGTGGTGGTCGGAGGGGTGGAAAACGAAAGCGTCTGCACACTGGCACACCCGGCGCCGACCAGTAGCAGGGCGGCCATTTCGGCCAGGGCGGCCCGCCGCGCCAGGGCCGCCCGCCGCGCCGCGGTCACCACGACAGCTCCCGGACCTCCACTTCCGGTCCGCCGCGGCCGGCCCGGACTACCGCCGGGGGTTCAACACCTCGGCGCACGTAGCCGAGCCCGACCCAGTCGCCTCCTGCGCCTTGAGCCGCGCTGCTAACGACTCCGACCACCTGCTCCTCGGCTGTTAGCGCCACCAGCTCGGTCCCGACGGTGACCGGGCTAGGCAGGGCCAGGCCTCGGAGGTGACGGGGAACGTGCCCGCCGCGCGAGTCGATCCGGGCCACCAGCTCCTGGCCCGTGTAGCAGCCCTTGGTAAAGCTGACGGTCAGGTCGATGATGCCGGTCTCGGCCGGAATGGTCTTTTCGGTCAGCTCGGCGCCCATCTTGGGTAGACCGGCGACGATGCGTTTGGCCTCGTAGTCGTCGGCTGAGGCAACGGGCCACCCGTCCGGGACCGACGGGTCCGCGCCGAGTCGATCGACGCCCCGAAGCGTCGGAGGCCAGTTCGTGACCACTTCGATGGCGTCGCCGGGCGGCCCGATCTCGGCGCCAGAATCGAAGCGAAGGCCGAGCACTTTCCACGGGACCATCTCGAGCGAGACTTTGGTACGCAGCTTGAAGCGGTTGAGGCGGGCCAGCAGTGCTTCACCCCAACCCGCGTCGGTGTCGAGCACCCATTCGGTTTCCGAGACCCGAACGACGCGCACCAACGCGTCGACTTTCCCCGTCGGGGCGAGGACCCAGGACCAGGCTCCCTCGCCATCGCCCAGGGCCAGCACGTCCTGACTGAGCTGCCCCTGCAGGAAAGTCGCGGCCTCAGGCCCCGTCGCGGCCAGCACGTCACGGTCGAGCCAGGCCGCGTACCGGTCAGGCACCGGCCACCTCCTGGCGACGGGCCCGACTGATCCGACGGGCGCCGGGCACCGCGGCCAGCAGAGCCGCGGCTTTGTTGCGGCACTCGAGGTCCTCGTCGGCAGCATCGCTGTCAGCGACGATCCCGGCTCCCGCCTGGATGCTGGCGGTCCCGTCCGGCGAGACCAGCATGGTGCGGATCGCTATCGCAGTATCGAGGTTTCCAGAGAAGTCGAAGTATCCGATCACTCCGGCGTACGGCCCCCGCTTGACCGGCTCCAGCTGGTCGATGATCTCCATGGCTCGGACTTTGGGGGCGCCCGACACGGTGCCGGCAGGGAAGGTGGCACGGAGGACGTCGATGGGACCGAGCCCGGCCCGCAACCTCCCCGACACCTGTGACGTGAGGTGCATGACGTGGCTGTATCGCTCGAGCGTCATCAGCTCGTCTACCTCTTCGGTGCCGTAATTGACGACCCGGCCCACGTCGTTGCGGGCCAGGTCCACGAGCATCACGTGTTCGGCGCGTTCCTTCGGGTGCTCGATCAGCTCGGCCGCGAGCCGGCGGTCATGCTCGTCGCTGCGGCCGCGTTTGCGGGTGCCGGCGATGGGCCGGGATATCACGCGGCCGTCGAACAGCTGCACCATCGGCTCCGGAGACGAGCCCACGACGCAAAGCTCCGGGTGGCGGAGGAAGTACATGTAAGGGCTGGGGTTGACCTGACGGAGGGAGCGGTAGAGGTCGAAAGGTTCGGCGTCGAGGTCGACGTCGAAGCGCTGCGACAGGACGACTTGGAATACGTCACCCGCCAGGATGTGCTCCTTGGCCGCCTCGACGGCCGCCGCGTACATGGCCGGCGAGGTCCGCCGACGGAATTCAGGGATCAGGTCCTCGGTCTGGGATGGGACGACGAGCGGCTCGTCGAGGGGACGGGCGCCGTCGGCCGCCAGGGCGTCCAGGCGGGCGCAGGCTTCGTCGTAGAGGCGGTCGCAGACCCGGCGGGAAGCAGCAGCTTCGGGGGGGATCGGGACGGCCTCTATGAGCGTCACCCGCTGCCGCCAGTAGTCGTACGCCGCCAGCTGGCCCACGACCGACAGGATCCCGTCGGGGTAACCCGTCTCGTCCGCCGGGACATGGGGCAGATGCTCGACCTCCCGGACCGTGTCGTAGCCGAGGTAGCCCACCACCCCCCCGTGCAGTGGTGGGAGCTCGTCGATGACCGGAGACCGGTAGACCGACAGCAGCCCTTCGACCGCACAGAGGACTCCCCGGTCCAATGGCACGCCGGGCGGCACCTTACCTTCCACCGTGATGTGCGGCCCCTTGGCGATCAGCGTCGCCGAAGGCCGCCTCCCGACGAAGGACCAGCGGCCCCATCGCTCCGCGTGCTCGACCGATTCCAGCAGGAAGGCCCGATCGTCGGGGTCGTTACCGGCGAGGCGGGCGAAGGCGGCGACCGGGGTGGTCAGGTCAGCGAGCAGCTCCCGCCACACCGGTACGACCGTGTACTGGCTCGCCAGAGACGCGAAATCGTCCCGAGATGGGCTCGTCACCGATCAGCGCCGGCCTCGGCGCCACCCGCTCTGCCCGAGCCACTCGAGCCGGCCGGGTCGCCGTCGGGGCCGAAGGACCGGTAGAAGCAGCTGCGGGCCCCGGTATGGCACGCGCCGGCGCCCTCCTGCTCGACCACGAGGAGCAGGGCGTCGCCGTCGCAGTCGTAGTAAGCGGCCCGCACCCACTGCCGGTCCCCGGAAGTGTCGCCCTTGCGCCACCGTTCCTGCCTGCTGCGCGACCAGAAAACCGTGCGTCCCGATTCGAGCGTTTCGAGAAGGGTGTCGCCATTCATCCATCCCATCATCAGCACGTCCCCGCTCTGATGGTCCTGGACGATGGCCGCCACCAGGCCGTCAGAGTTGTATTTGACCGAGGCCAGCTGAGCGGGGGTGGCCTCGATGGGGGCTGCTACCGGCATGACTCAATCGTAGGTGCCCGGACGCCTTGACCTGAGGGCAATAAGAAGCGCTACAGGTACAGGCCGGTCCCGCTATCCACCCGTTCCGAAGCGACGGCGTGGATGTCGCGCTCTCGCAGGATCAGGTAGTCCTCGCCCTGGACCTCCACTTCGTAGCGGTCCTCGGGGTTAAACAACACCTGATCCCCTGGCGTGATCGAGCGCACGTGCGGCCCCGTGGCCACTACCTCGGCCCACGTCAGCCGGCGGGCGACCTGGGCCGTGGCGGGAATGAGGATGCCGGCGCGCGATTTTCTCTCGCCCTCGCTGCGCGGGATTTGTACCAGCACTCGATCCGTGAGCATTTGGATCGCCTGCTTCGGAGCGCCGTCCATGGCCCCAACCTACTAAGGGCTCGGTGCCGCAGGCCTAACGACCACGCCTGCGGCCGCCATCACCGCCTTCGCCTCGGCCACCGTCGCTTCTCCAAAGTGAAAGATCGACGCGGCCAGGACCGCGTCAGCGCGGCCGGCCACCGCCCCCTCCACCAGGTGATCCAGGCATCCCACTCCGCCGCTGGCCACCACGGGAACGCCGACCGCGTCGACCACCCGGCGGGTCAGCTCGATGTCGAAACCGTCCCTGGTCCCGTCGCGGTCCATCGAGTTGAGCACGATCTCGCCCGCCCCCCGCGTCTCGCACTCGACCGACCAGGCGATGGCGTCCACTCCCGTCGCCGTGCGGCCCCCGTTGACGTACACCTCAAACGCGGCTCCCGACCTTCGCACGTCGACACCGACCACCACGCATTGGGCGCCAAATGTGTCCGATAGCTCGTCGATCAGATCCGGCCGGCCCACGGCCGCGCTGTTGACGCTGACCTTGTCGGCTCCGACCCGCAGCAGCATGCGGGCGTCGTCGAGGGTTCGCACCCCGCCCCCCACGGTCAGAGGGATGAAGACCTGCTCCGCCGTGCGCGAAACCACGTCGACCATGGTCCCCCGTCCGTGAGCCGAGGCCGTGATGTCGTAGAAGATCAGCTCGTCTGCCCCCTCCTGGTCGTATCGAGCCGCCAGCTCGACGGGGTCCCCGGCATCACGGAGGTTCTTGAAGTTGACCCCCTTGACCACCCGGCCGGCGTCTACATCCAGGCAGGGGATGACGCGCACCACTCTCACGATCCGGCCTCGGCCAGCAGCGCGACCGCGGCCGCCACGTCGAGCGTTCCTTCATACACGGCCCGACCCGCGATCGCTCCGACCAGCGGGCGGGCGCCGGCCGCACCCAGCGACGCGAGGGACCTCACGTCCTCGAGGTCACGGATTCCGCCCGACGCCACGATCGCGGCGCCGGTGGCTTCCAGCAACGCCGATAGCCCCTCGACGTCGGGACCGGCCATGAGGCCGTCGCGGGAGATGTCGGTGACGATCACGACCGACGCGCCGGCCGCCAGGACGCTCGGTACCAGATCATCGACGCGCTTGCCGCCACCCTCGGTCCACCCCCGGGTGCGCACGTCCCCGTTGCGGTGGTCGAGGCCGACCGCGACGCGACCGGGCCATCGGTCGGCGATCCGGCGAACCAGGTCCGGGTCTTCGACCGCCGCTGTGCCGATGACCACACGAGCGACCCCCGCCGACAAGAGCGCAGTCGCGTCGGCGATCGTTCGTACCCCGCCCCCGGTCTGGACTCGCACACCCGTGGCCGCGACGGCGGTCGCTATGCGGGTTACGACGGCCCGATTGACCGGGTCCCCAGTGCGCGCCGCGTCGAGGTCCACCACGTGGATCCAGCGAGCGCCCGACTCTGCAAACGACACCGCCACCGCGACGGGGTCGTCACCGTAGACGGTCTCTCTGTCGAAGTCCCCTTCGACCAGGCGGACGCACCGGCCGCCCCTCAAGTCGATCGCGGGATACAAGTCCACGACGGACTACGTCGCTTCCACCGAGGCCACGAAGTTGGCGAGGATCGCCAACCCGGCCGAACCCGACTTCTCGGGATGGAACTGGGTGGCCCACAACCGCTCCCGTCCCACGGCCGCCACCACCGGACCGCCATAGTCGCAAGTGGCGACGACCAGGTCGCCCATCGGCGGTGCATAGGAGTGAACGAAGTACACCCACGGCTCGTCCCCTAACCCGGCCACGAGCGGGCATCCATCGCCGACCACCGACAGTTGGTTCCACTGCATCTGCGGTCGCTTGACCCCGTCGGGCAGCCTTTCGACCGTCCCGGGCAGCACGCCGAGTCCCGCCACGCCCGGCGATTCTTCGGAGCCTTCGTAGAGCATCTGCATGCCCACGCAAATCCCGAGGAAGGGCCGTCCGGAAGAGATGGCGTCGAGGGCGACGCCGTCCAGCCCACTGTCGCGCAAGGCCGACATGCACCGTCCAAAGTTGCCCACCCCGGGCAGGACCACGCCCGCGGCACTGGCGGCGGCGTCCGGATCAGAAACCAAGCGGGCGTCCGCTCCCAAGTGCTGCAGCGCTTTCTCA